>WNGB01000226.1_pt1 | contig 139704 bp, 107 predicted proteins | sample 5400681 | NCBI WGS metagenome assembly WNGB01 (sample SAMN13153367, study PRJNA577476) | soil metagenome | isolation source: 115 cm soil or saprolite under grassland replicate 2 | place: USA:California | collected 2016-06-15
CGCGGCGCGCGTAACGCGCTGGCTCAGTTGTCGCCTGACCAGCAAAAGCGCGGGGTCATTGCCGCTTCCGCCGGCAATCACGCTCAAGCGCTCGCTTATCAGGGCAGTTTGCTCGGCATTCTTGCAACAGTGGTAATGCCAAAATTCGCGCCCCTCATAAAGGTGAGCACTTCCCAGCAGCTCGGTGCGACGGTGGTTCTTCACGGCAAAGATTTTGCCGAAGCCAAAGCCCACGCATACGAACTGGCGAAAGAGAAAGGACTCGCTTACATCGACGGCTACGATGATCCCGCGATCATCGCCGGTCAGGGAACGATGGCTCTCGAAATTGTCGAGCAAGTTTCCGACCTCGACGCGCTGATCATTCCGGTCGGTGGTGCCGGTTTGCTCGCCGGGGTTTCGTTGGCCATCAAAACTCTGCTGCCGAACATGAAAATCGTGGCCGTTGAAGCAGAGAACGTGGCGAGCTTTTCCGCTGCGCTTGCAGCAGGCAAGCCAACAAAAATCACAATGCATCCCACCCTCGCAGATGGGCTCGCGATCCCGCAGGTCGGCACGAATGCATTTCAAATTGCGCGACCGCTAGTCGACATCGTCGTCACGGTGACTGAGGAACAAATTGCTTTGGCGATTCTGCGTCTGGTCGAATTGGAAAAGAGTGTGGTCGAAGGAGCTGCTGCAACTCCGCTCGCCGCATGCATGTCTGGAAAATTGAAAGAGCTCACGGGAAAGCGCGTGGTGCTTTTGCTTTGCGGCGGCAACATCGACCCGAACGTGCTCAGCCGGGTGATCGAACGAGGCTTGGTCGCAGACGGCCGCCTAGGCCGATTTACCGCAGTGATCAGCGATCGACCTGGTGGCCTCGCAGATTTGGCGGCGCAAATTGCCTTGACGGGCGCAAGTATCAAACAAGTGATGCACGATCGCGCTTTCGCTAGCCCGGATGTCTCGGCCGTAAACGTTTTGTGCACGGTCGAGACTCGGAACCATCAGCATCTGGCTGAAGTCCGCGCGGTGTTAAAGAGCCGCGGCGTCGAGACCTACGATGCTACATAAGCTCTAGCCGCCCCGCTCTGTGGGGGTGCTTTGCACGGTCACGCCAACACGGCGACAGAGCATGCTGGCTACACAAACTTGAAGCGCGTCTTGCGTTTCGTAGTCTCCTCCCATGCAAACGCGCGAAGAAACAATCGATATTGATTCCTTCGCGCGTCGCCACATCGGCCCGAGCGAAGAAGAAGTTCGGGCGATGCTGCACGAACTGGGCCTCGAAAATCTCGATGCCCTAATCAATGCGGCCGTTCCGAGAAATATCCGGCTGGATCGCCAACTCAATCTGCCAGAGGCGAAGTCTGAAACTGAAGCGCTCGCGGAGTTGCGCGGGATTGCAAATAGAAACAAGATCGCCCGCTCGTTTATCGGCGCCGGCTATTACGACTGCATTACCCCGCCCGTGATTGAGCGGAACATTCTGGAAAACCCCGGCTGGTACACCGCTTACACGCCTTACCAAGCGGAGATCGCGCAAGGGCGGCTCGAAGCGCTGCTCAATTTCCAACAGATGATCATCGATCTGACGGCGCTCGATATCGCGAACGCATCGCTCCTGGACGAAGCCACCGCGGCCGCCGAAGCGATGGCGCTTTGTCATGCGGTCGTGCCAAATCGGAAAACATTTTTCATCGCAGATAATTGTCACCCGCAAACGGTCGCCGTCGTTCAAACACGCGCCAAGCCGTTGGGTATCGAGATCAAGATCGGCGACTACGCGCGTTTCAAATTTAGCGATACTGTTTTTGGCGCGCTCATCCAGTATCCAGCGACCGATGGCGCAATCTATGATTACGCCGATTTCATTCAGCAGGCGCACGACTCGGGCGCACTTGTCGTGATAGCGGCGGATATTCTTGCGCTGACGTTGCTCAAACCACCGGGCGAACTTGGCGCGGATGTCGCGATCGGCACCACGCAACGGTTCGGCGTGCCGCTGGGATTCGGCGGGCCGCACGCAGCATACTTCGCCACGCGAAATGAATATAAACGTCACATGCCCGGCCGACTCGTTGGCGTGTCACACGACGCTGAAGGCCATCCTGCGTATCGCCTTGCTTTGCAAACGCGGGAGCAACACATTCGGCGCGATAAAGCCACGAGCAACATTTGCACGGCACAGGTTCTTCTCGCGGTCATCGCATCGATGTATGCGATTTATCACGGCCCCAGTGGACTGCGCGCCATCGCCAAGCGAGTTCATCGGCTGACGAGCCAACTCGCCGAAGGGCTGCGCGCGCTTGGCTGCACAATCACGCATGAAAATTTCTTCGACACGATTCGCGTGGAAGTTGAATCCAGCGAAGTCGTTCAGGAACACGCGGCAAAGGCAGGATGCAACCTGCGCGCACTGGGGCCGCGCGCAGTTGGCATTTCATTCGACGAAACGACAACGCCGCGAGACATCGAATTGCTAATGTCGATCTTCCGCGGCACAGCCGTGCGGGATTTCGCAGACGAGCATCTTGCCGAGCCGCCAATCCTCATTCCGCAATCCGCAATCCGCAATTCCAAGTTCCTCACGCACCCGATCTTCAACACGCACGACACGGAGACGGAAATGCTGCGCTATCTCAAGAAACTCGAGTCGCGTGATCTTTCGCTGACCACTTCGATGATCCCGCTCGGCTCGTGCACGATGAAATTGAATGCCACGGCAGAGATGTTCCCCATTTCGTGGCCGGAAATTTCGAAGCTTCACCCGTTTGCGCCCGCCGAGCAGGCCACCGGCTATAAGAAGATTTGCGAACAGCTCGAAGACTGGCTTGCGGAAATCACCGGCTTCGCCGCCATATCATTGCAACCCAATGCCGGATCGCAGGGTGAATTTGCGGGTCTGCTCGCGATCCGCGAATATCACGCGTCCCGCGGTGAAGCGCATCGTAACGTCTGTCTCATCCCGACTTCGGCGCACGGCACCAATCCGGCCAGCGCGGTGATGGCCGGGTTCAAAGTCGTGTCAGTCGCATGTTTGAAGGACGGCGACATCGATCTGGCCGATCTTCGCGCCAAAGCGGATCAGCACGCACGCGATCTCGCGGCCTTGATGGTCACGTACCCGTCGACACATGGCGTCTTCGAACCTACGATCCGGGAAATCTGCGACATCGTGCACGCGCACGGCGGCCAGGTTTTCATGGATGGAGCAAACATGAATGCCCAATGTGGTCTATGTCGCCCTGGCGATTACGGCGCGGATGTTTGTCATTTGAATTTGCACAAGACCCTTTGCATTCCGCACGGCGGCGGCGGACCGGGCGTAGGGCCGATTGGCGTGGCCAAACATCTGGCGCCGTATCTGCCGCGAGAATTCATTCTCGATCCCACAACAGGCAAAATTGTTTTTGGCGAAGGTGATCGCGGAAAACGACCGCCCCAGGGCAATGGATCCAACGATCGTTCCGTTGGCGGGAAAGTCGGTAACGTCGCGGCCGCCCCGTACGGGAGCGCCAGCATTCTGACGATCACGTGGATGTACATCCAAATGATGGGGGCCGACGGTTTGAAACGTGCGAGCGAGATCGCAATTCTAAACGCTAATTATATTGCAAAACGGCTCGACCCATACTTCCCGGTTCTGTTCAAAGGCAAACACGGCCTTGTCGCGCACGAATGCATCATCGATCTGCGCCAGTGGAAAAGCGCAGGCATCGAAGTTGAAGACGTGGCAAAGCGTCTAATGGACTACGGATTTCACGCGCCAACGGTTTCCTGGCCGGTCGCTGGAACAATGATGATCGAGCCGACAGAGAGTGAACCGAAGCACGAGCTCGATCGTTTCTGCGACGCGATGATCTCGATCCACGGAGAGATGAAGGCAATCGACAGCGGGAAACAAGATCGACAAAACAACTTGCTCAAAAACGCGCCGCACACAGCGCGCCAAATCGGGTCCGATAAATGGGACCGTGCCTATTCGCGGGAGCAAGCAGCTTTTCCAGCTCCATGGACCCGCGAACACAAATTCTGGCCAGCCGTCGCACGCATCGACAATGTCTATGGCGACCGGCATCTGTTCTGCTCCTGCCCGCCGGGTGAAGAGTTCGAATCCTGAATTCTGTTAGGTCTATCATGCGCGTGTATGACCAACTCAAGAAGCGCTAACAACGGCTGATTCTGATCGTGGTCGCGCTGTTCATCGTTGTCGCCACGACGATCGGTCCGCTAAGTAATCGGAACCTTTACGCTTCCGGCGCGAGCTCTGGCGCGGCGACGACGCGAGTCGGGACGAGGCGTAGTGCGGAGCCATTTGTTTCTTCGGCCGCAGCGGGGCCTTGTTCGTGGTATTCGGCGTCGCTGTTCACCTGCCAGAGATCGTAAAGCTTGGCGTCGGCGAGAATATTTTCCACACACAACATCGCCGTCATCATGGCGTGGTCCTGATTGTTGTATTTGTGCATACCGTTGCGACCAACGAGATGCAGGTTCGGACAACACGTCTCCAGTTCCTGTCGAATCGTGGCCACATGGGTTGCGTAATCGTCGTCGTAAACCGGGTATGCCTTCTTCTGGCGAACGACGCAGCCCGCTACGAAATCCCCCTCCCTCGCGAGACCGATCTGAATCAGCTCGCGCCGGGCGAGTTCAATTAGATCGCTATCGCTCGAATCCCAGAGACCGTCGTGTTCGAAGCAGAAATATTCGAGACCGTAACAGACCTTGTCTGCTTCGGGCACCATCTCGGGTGACCACGAACGGAAGTTTTGGACGCGGCCGACCTTCACACTTGGATCGTGAATGTAGATCCAGTTGTCATCGAACATCTGTCGATCTTTCAGGATCAACATCACGGTTAGGAAGTCGCGATACTTGAGGCTTTCGGCTGCGCATTTGGTTCGCTCGCTCACAGTAGGCGATAAACCGCAGACCAGCGCGCGCATCGGCGCAGATGAAATGACGTGTTCGGCTTCAATAGCCTGCGACTCGCCGAGTTGATCGTTGTATTCAACTGTCCAGTTGCCAGACGTTTCGTCGTAAGAACACCGAGTCACACTGCAGCCCATCTGGAGTCTGCCGCCCAGCGCCTTAATCTTTTCCGCGCACGCTTCCCACATCATGCCCGGACCGCGCCGCGGGTAACGAAACGAATTGATCAGCGTCTTGATGACTTTGGTGCGATCGCCATTGTACCGCTGTGGAATGAGCGCGTTCTTGATCGCGCTGCCGAGCGAAAGTCCTCTGATCCGTTGCGCCGCCCAGTCGGCGGAAATTTCCTTGCAGCTCATGCCCCAGACCTTTTCGGTATAACTTTTGAAGAATGTGTTGAAGAGGCGTTTGCCGAATTGATTGCTTACCCAATCTTCGAAATTCCGCGGATTCCGCACCGGAAACAGACGCGCCCTTAACCAGGAAAGCACACAGAGCGTCGATTTGAAGACGCCCAGCTTGAGCAGTGCTTCAAACGGCTTCAGCGGGTAAGAATAAAATTTGCCGTCGTAAAAAATGCGCGACGACCGCGGACGCACGAGCATGTCATTCGGCAAAATCTCCGTCCAGAAATCCTCCACGGCTCTGGACTTGGAGAAGAAACGGTGGCCGCCGATATCGAAATGGAAACCCCTATAAGTCACCGTTCGGGAAATACCGCCGACGTAAATAGGGTCGGCTTCCAAGACAACGACGTCCATCGCCTCTTTTGAGAGGAGATAGCCCGCCGTCAGACCTGCGGGCCCGGCACCGATGATGGCGACTTTTGTTTTCATGTTCTATTACGCGACCCAGTTGCCCCGGGTGAAATTCCAGACGTACCAGCCCTGTACGCACAACCCAGCAGCGCTGAGCAACGCTACTGCCGCGGTGCCGAATGCCCGCACAAACACCGGCGGCGTACGAAATTGACGTAGAAAATTCAGAAACGCCAGCACGATCAAAGCGTGCATGGCAAATTCGTAGCGAAGCATACTTTCCATATCCACACAGGCCACTCCGCTGACCGACAGGTAATAGATCGCGGCCGCGCAGAAGTAGATACCAGCACGGACTGGAAGGTCGGCCTGTCGTCGAATCGCTGGAACCAGTTCGCAAAGCGCGACGCCGATCAGAAGCAGAGCGCCCAGAGTCATCGACATTTGGCTCGCTTCCGTTGGATTATTCAGAGCCGGAACAAGCCAGCGATAACTGCCGGGCTTAAACACCGCCAAATAATCGGGAACAATCCCCCACCCGGCTGCCTGTGTAAGCATATAAATGTCCCAGTGGCCCCAGCGGAGCTGAGAGTAAACGAAGAATGCGATGCCGCCGCAGGCGGCGACCACCGTCATACCGATGGCTGAGCTGTATTCGCGAAGCCGCTTCGGCGCCTCAACCAAACCGCGCCATCCACCTTGAAAAACGGAGCGCACTATTGGAAAAGCAGCACATACAATTCCGACGATCCGTGTTGCCGACATGACAATCCCATGCACGCCCGCCCAAAATTTCGCGGCCCCCCCTTCTGTGGTGCTCCAGTAAATAAACCCAAGCAGCGCCATCAAAAATAACGATTCCGAGTAACCGGCGATCAGAAAGAACGCAGCCGGATGGGCAGCGATTAGTAACGCGCCGCAAATCTGGAGCGCTGGCGAAACATTCCACCGCTGGCAAAACAGGAAGAAATAGCTCCAGAAACCCCACGCAGCCAGCTGAGCGGTGATGAGCATTGCAGTGGTAGTGTCAATTTGAAGGGCATCGCGAAATAACCGCGCGATCGCAGGATACGCAGGGAAAAATGCGATATTTGACACTTCCATAACCTTGTGATCGATCGGCGGGACAATGGTTTGGTATCCGCGATCGATGATGTTCGTGAACCAAGCGCTGTCGTGCTGGACCAATGTGGAATAACGGTGCGAGATCGGCTCTTCAGGGGCCAGCAGGCCCAATGTCATTGCAAGTTGCAGCAGCGTCACTGTCAATCCCGCAGTCAGCGGCTTCAGAAAACGCGGCAGACGGCTCATGACATCATAATCGCAGCATACCAACTCTTTGCTTGCGAAAGTCGGCCAGTCCGACGGACGCGTCCTGTGGCGAGGTTTCGGAGCTAGACGAGACAACCTAAGCACGGAAGAGCTCGCAAAGCTGCGAAGCTTGCAAGAAGTTGTAAAACTTCCAGGAAAGGCAATATCGGACCCCATTGTTTAGCCTGTGCGCCTTGTTTGTGTGGCAGGATTTGACGGCGCCTGTGCTTCGTTTATTCGCGTGAACTTCGTTGCGGCTCCCCATAGGCTTCAGCGAACGCCGCAACATTGCCGTCGATCAGGCAGCGAACCCGCTATGACCCGGAGATCACGAGCACGATTTCGCCCTTCGGCGGATAGGACTGATAATGTTCGAGAAGCTCGCTGGCGACGCCGCGACGGAATTCCTCGAATTTCTTTGTCAGCTCGCGCGCAATGCAAAGTTGCCGATCCGGCATGATATCAATGCAGGTGGCGAGTGTTTTTGTTAATCGATAAGGCGATTCGAAAAAAATCGCGGTTTCGTCGCGTTCGGCCGCTGCTCGCAATTCGCGCTCGCGTTGTCCACTTTTCACCGGAAGAAATCCACGGAAACAAAATTTGTCAGTTGAAAATCCGGAACCAAGAAGAGCCATCAGGATCGATGATGGGCCAGGGATGATTGTAAACGGGACTTCGCGCTTTATGCATTCGCGAATGAGGCGCAACCCGGGGTCAGAGAGTCCAGGCGTTCCTGCATCCGTAATCAGCGCAACGTTTTCGCCGCGCCCGAGGCGTTCGACAAGCTCGATCGTGCGTGCCGCCTCATTATGTTCATGATAACTGATGAAGGGCTTCTTGATTCCGAAATGCTTAAGCAACATCCCCGAGCGCCGTGTGTCTTCAGCCGCGACCACGTCGGCTGATTTCAGTGCCTCGATAGCTCGCAGCGTGATATCGCCGAGGTTTCCGATCGGTGTGGCGATGACATAAAGCATTCCGTATCATCGATTCAAAATCAGTCCTTGGCTATCGAGCCAAGGCGGGATTTAAACTCTGACAAAGCCGATGGGCCGACGCAAAACGAATCCGTAACGGAGGTAAACATGAGAATAAGCTCCTACTTACTAATGCTGGCGTTACTAGCTCTGGTCGGTTGTGCGGAGGAACCAACCACGGTGACGACAACAACAACAACACAGGAAGTAACAACGACGGGCCCGGCTCGAGAGGTCGTGGTCACCCGGGCGCCGCCCCCAGTTCGCGTCGAAACTCAGACGGTGGCGCCCGGGCCTGGATACGTCTGGACGACCGGCTACTGGCGATGGACGGGAACCACATATGTGTGGGTGCCCGGGACTTGGGTCGTCCGCCCAAGACCAGCCGCAGTTTGGGTGGAAGGCCATTGGGTGCCGCGTTACAACGGCTGGGTATGGGTCCGTGGACACTGGCAGTAACGGACACTGCAGAGAATCGTCACCAGTCAAGAACCTTTGCAAATATGAGGGGCGCCACGATCGTTGCGTCCGATTCGATGATGTATTTCGGCGTGTCCACGCTCAGTTTCCCCCACGTGATCTTCTCGTTGGGCACCGCGCCGGAGTACGATCCGAAGCTCGTTGTGGAGTCGCTGATCTGGCAAAAATAACCCCACTCCGGCACGGGCTCGCGGACTACGTCTTGGTTCAACATAGGCACAACACAAATGGGGAAATCGCCAGCGATGCCGCCGCCGATTTGGAAAAAGCCGATGGAAGAATCCTGCGACACGCTGCGATACCACTCCGCGAGCGCCATCATGTATTCAATTCCGGAACGGACGGTGTGCACGTTGGTGATTGCTCCGGTGATGCAGCGCGCAGCGTAAATATTTCCCAAGGTGGAGTCTTCCCAGCCAGGCACAAAGATACGGAGATCCTTGTGCGCGGCGGCGATCATCCAACTGTCGCCCGGGTCAATCTCGTAAAACTTCTTGAGTCGGCATTCTCGGAGGATCCTGAAAAGAAACTCGTGTGGAAACCCGCGTTCTTTTTTCTGCGCAGCGGCAATCCATTCGTCGATCACCACTCTCTCGATCCGCCGAATCGCTTCCTCTTCCGGGATGCACGTGTCTGTGACCCGATTCAGATGGCGACGAAGCAACTGTTCTTCTTGTTGCGGAGTTAGCTCGCGATAATTCGGCAGGCGGACGTACTGGCTGCGCGCAACCAGATTAAAAAGATCCTCCTCCAGATTCGCTCCGGTGCATGTGATGGCGTGGACCTTGTCCCGGCGAATCATTTCCGCGAGAGAGATACCGAGTTCGGCGGTGCTCATGGCGCCCGCGAGTGTGATCATCATTTTTCCCCCGCGATCGAGATGCGCGACGTAGGCGTCGGCAGCGTCTTTTAAGACCGCGGCGTTGAAATGCCGGAAGTGGCGATCAATAAACTGGCTGATGCTGCCCATTTTTACTTCACTAACTTTTCCAATGGGGGAGTACTCACTTTTTGATGCAAAACTTCTACTGCGTCAGTCAAGCGTTATCGCGCTTTCGCCGAAAATTTCTCACGGTACGGCAGCAACGATCGGTGCTGCCAGAATCTCCGGCGCTAGGCCGAGCAAGAGAACCGACGCAGCGAGCACAACAACCACGGTTCGCGGAAGCAGATCGGACGACAGGCCATCGAGATGTCGCGCGGTGGCGAGCGAAGGCTCATCGACAAAAATCGTCTTCAACACAATCAAGTAGTAATAAAGCGAAATAAAGCTGCCGAGAAGCGCGATTGCTACGAGCCAGAGCAAGCCTTGGTTTGCACCCGCGCGAAGCGCAACACTAAAGAGATAAAACTTTCCAAAAAATCCGGCGAGCGGCGGTATGCCTGCCAGTGACAACATAAAGATGGACATGCATCCCGCGAGCAAGGGAGACCGGGAAGCCAATCCGCAAAAATTTGCGAAATCGTCGCCACCCGTTTCGCGCCGCACCATAGCAACCACGCCGAACGCGCCGACGAGTGTGATGGCGTAGATAGTAGCGTAGAATAATGCGGCGGAAAATCCGTCGCGATCGCCCGCGACTAGCCCAATGAGTGTGTATCCAGCATGCGCCACTGCGGAGTAGGCAAGCAGTCTGCGCACGTTTGATTGCGCAAGGGCGACCAGATTGCCGACTAATATCGATAATGCTGCCAGCGCGGCGAGAACGGGCGACCAACCAGCAACCATGGCGTGCCACGCGGCGCCGCCGTGGACGCGAGCAAACCCGACCAGCACTATTTTCCCCAGTACCACGAATGATGCGACCTTCGAAGCTGAGGCAATAAAGGCTGCGCTGGGGACAGGCGCACCCTGGTAAGCGTCCGGCGCCCAGAGGTGAAACGGGGCGGCGGCGATTTTGAACGCAAAGCCGATGAGCGTCATCACAATCCCAACCGCTAGTAACGCTTGGACTGATACGGTGGCTAGTTTCTCCGAAATCGCCGCAAGACTCGTCGTACCCGACATGCCGTAGATCAAGCTGATTCCGAAAAGTGTGAAAGCGCTGGACATGCTGCCGAACAGGAAATACTTCAGACCCGCTTCCGCCGAACGCACATCCGTCTTGTCGAATGCGGTCATCACATAAAGTGACAAACCGAGCAGTTCGAGTCCGATGAAAATCATGAGTAACTCCTCGCTGCCGACGAGCAGCATCAGGCCGACTGTTGCGAACAGAACAAGCGCCAGATATTCGCCCGGATGACGCAGCGCCTTTTCTGACGTCGTCAAAAGGACCGTGAAAAACGCCAGCGAGATGCAAATGATTTTGAAAAGCGACGTGAGCGGGGTGATCACGAGCATTCCGCCAAAAAGGGTCGCGTTGCGCGGCAACATCAGTACTGTGCCGATCGCGATTGCCAGCCCGAGCGCGGCAACAGCCGAACAAATCCCCGTAGCGGTGGACGTGTCGTTCGTACTTTGAGCAGGCTTCGATGTCGAGACTGTTGCGGTCGATTTCACGCGCCCGGTCCCAAGCCCAATCGCAAGAACGGCAAGCGCCGTTATGACTACGATTGTCTCGGGCGAGGCGAGCTTCAGCAGTTCGAGATAAGACATCGTTGAAGCGGCGGATTTCATTTCAAGAACCTCATTCCTTCGACTGCAGGCATGATCCGATCGAGCAACAGTTTGGGATACAGCCCTACCGCGAGCGTGGCGAACATAAGCAGGCAAGCGCCGCATTTTTCCGCGACTGTGATGCTTTGTCGTTCGTTCCAATCCGGATCGAGTGCTATTTGACCTTCCTGCAAGGTGACGCCTGGCTCCGGCTCGCCAAAGAACGATTGCTTTAAGGCGCGCAACGTGAATGCAGCAACGAGCACCATGCCCACGCCTGTGATCCAGACCGCGAGCGGATAAGTTCTCCATGCGCCAATGAGAATTGTGATCTCGGCCGCGAATCCACTGAAACCGGGTATGCCCATCGACGCGGCTGCCGCGATGACAAACGTGAACGCGGCAAAGGGCAGAGCACGGCTCAGATTCATACCTGCGAGCACGTCGAGTTCACGCGTATGTGTGCGGCGGTAGATCATGCGTCCGGCAACGGCAAACAAAAGGGCCGCGATCACGCCGTGCGAAAACATTTGCAATACTGCCCCCGAAACGCTCAGCGCTGTTGCCGCGGCAAGACCGAGCAAAACGAAACCCATGTGGCTGACACTCGAATAACCAATGACAAATTTTAGATCACGTTGGCGAAGCGCTACGGCCGCGGCATAAACAATTCCAACCACCGCCAGAAGGGCGATCCATTTGCTCCACATCTGGAAGCCCTGTGGAAAGAGGTTCATCGCCACCCGCAGCCCTGCGTAAGAGCCGAGTTTCATCACGATCCCGGCGAGGAGCATCGAGCCGGCTGTAGGCGCCGCGACGTGACCCGTCGGCGCCCACGTATGCAGAGGCCAGATGCCTGCGAGCACAGCGAAGCCGAGAAACAACACGGGAAAAGCCCATGCCTGCAGTTGTGGCGAAAATTGGAATTGCGACAGCTGATTCAGATCCAGCGATCCGGCAGTTACGTATGCTGTAAGGACCCCGATGAATACGAGCATGCCGCCAAAAAACGAATAGAGCGTCAGCTTCATCGCGCCGTATTCCTTGTTGGTGGACCCGAACACGGCGATAAGAAAATACTTCGGCACAATCACCAGCTCGTAGAAGGCAAAAAACAGAAACAAATCGGCGCTGAGAAAAACTCCGTAGCACCCACCGACCACGAGCAGTAGCCAGAAGAAAAATTCGTTTTGCCGATGCTCGACGTCCCAGGAAAACAACACGGTGCTTACCGCGGAAATGCCCGTGACAAGGACCATCGTGAGGCTGACGCCGTCGATTGCCAGTTGGTAATTCATGCCGAGGGCGGGCACCCACGGCACGCGCACAATTGTTGTGAACTGCGCAAGATCGGCAATTGGCGTGCGAACCAATGCAATCAGACCCAGAGCCAGTCCTGCAATTGTTGTAAACAGCGCAATCCAGCGCGCAAAGCGGCGCGGCAAAAGCAGCAACAGCACTGCGCCCGCGAACGTCAGGTAAATCGTCCAGGCGATCATGTGCGTTCACGCGCCCGATAGCGCGGGGCCTTCTCGCGCACATGAAATCCGATTTCACACCGCGGATTCTCTGAAAGAGCCATCAGCTGCCGGATCGCTTCGAGGATGGTGTTGATTTCCTGATCATGCTTACTAACGCGCCGTCCGAGCTCCGAAAACTTTTGCGCTAACTCGCGATTCGTGTCGAGCATCTGGCGGAGCTTCACGAATGTGCGCATGATGGCGATGTTCACCTTCACGGCGCGCTCGCTGTCGAGGACACTGGACAACATGGCTATGCCTTGCTCGGTGATTGCCATCGGTTTGGCTCCCCCGAACTTTCGCCGGTTTCGTATCACAAAGTGTGATACCACCTTGTGAATCTCTTGATCAGACCGTTCGAGCATGAAATCGCTGGGAAAACAGTCCGAATTGCGCCGCATTGCTTGCTTGAGTGCACGGGTCTCTATTCGGTAGAGGACAGCCGGGTGATAGTCGAGCATCACTCGCGCTCCCGAAGGATGAGAATCGGATGAGCAATGCCCTCGAAGGGTAGGATCTCTTTGCTCATTCGCGATGAATCTCAACTAAACAGTCGCGCCATTTGCCCGATGGTTGTGTTGAAAATGTTGAAGAGGAATTGCGGCGCGAGTCCGATGGCGAACATAAGCAATGCCACAGGAACAATGACGAGTTTTTCGCCTGGCAAAAGATCGGGAAAGGCGCTGCAGCTCTCTGCGAGCGGTCCGCTAAAGAGCGATTGCATCGCTCGCATAAAAACGATGGCTGTGACGAGAAGACCGATTATAGCAACGGCTGTGAAGACGGCTGCGATTGCGAATGAGCCTTTGAAAATCAGAAACTCGCCGATAAATCCGTTCAGTCCCGGAAGACCAAGCGATGAAAACATGGCCACACTCATCCAGCCACAAAGCAATGGCGTTCGCTGCATAAGGCCCCCGAAATCGTCGATGCCACGCAGACCACGGCGTTGTTCGAGCAAACCGACGAAGTAGAAGAGTGCCGCGGCGGTGATGCCGTGGTTGAAAATTTGCATGAAAACACCGCTCAGTGCCGCGTGCGTGTCGATCTCCGCAGAAACCGCGGGCGATGCAGCGACTGCGAAGAGAGCAAGCATGCAGTAACCGAGGTGATTGATGGACAAATAAGCAACCATCCGTTTCAAATCCTTCTGGGCCCATGCAGCCAGCGGAGCGAACACAATTGAGCAAATCGCCAACGCAAGGAGCCACGGACCGATGATCTTGATTTGGTAGGGGAAAAGCGGAAGCAACAGACGCACGAAGCCGTAAACACCCATTTTCGAGAGGACGCCCGTGAGCACCATGGAAACGCCAGTCGGCGCGGTTTGATAAGCGTCGGGCAACCAGGTGTGAAGGGGAAACAGCGGCACCTTTACTGCCAGCCCAATAAAGATCCCGGCAAACGCGAACCACGCCATCTTGCCCGTGAGCAGACCGTTTTTGCCCAGTGACGCGAGAGCGGCAAAATCGAAAGTCCCGTTCGCCAAATAAATTCCGAGAAACGAGAGCAACATCGCCACGCTGCCGAGGAATGTGTAAAGGAAAAACTTGGTCGCAGCGCGGTCGCGGTTTTCGCCGCCCCATATTTTGATGAGCAGAAACGCAGGGATCAGGCTCATTTCGTAAAACAAAAACCAGAGAACGAAATTCTGCGCGGTGAACGTGCCGTAGAGGGCTGACTGCATTACCAGCATGATGGCATAGAAGGCGCGGCCACTTGGGGATGGTTGAGCAAGAAACGCGAACGGAATAATCAACGATGTGAGCAGGACGAGCAGCAGACTCAAGCCATCGACGCCGACGAGATATTCAGCGTTGATCGCCGGAATCCAAACATGACGCTCGACGAACTGCAGGCCGGTCGCAGTCGCATCGAACTTTCGCCACAATCCGAGGGCACATGCCGCGGTGATGGTATTAAATATCAGAGCGATGGGGCGGCAATTCCTTTGCGGCCAAGTAAAAATCGCCAGCGCTCCGAGGAGCGGGATCAAAATAATCGCTGTAATCAAGCCAACCATGCGTAGAGAAGAAGCAGCGCGAGCATGCCAATGGCGACCGCGCCGAGGTACATTTGTATTTGTCCTGAGTGCGCAGCCGATATCATGCGTCCCAGGCCGCGCGCACCGGCCGTCGTCTCGTCGACTCCAGCATTAATCCCGCGCTCATCAACGCTCGTCGTAAAGATTCCAAAGAGCTGGCCGATCGCGCCGAAACCGCGCACCAGACCGTCCCACAAATAGCGATCCATCCAGTCGGACAAACGCGCGCCCATCCAACTGAACGCGATCACCGTGCGATCATAAAGTTCGTCGATCCACATTTTGTTCGCGAGAAACCGAAACAACGCGGGCTCCGCATATTCGAGCGGGTCGATCTCAGCTGCGCGATCTTCATTTTGAACACCAGCCTTGCGATAGATCCAGTAACCAACGCCGACACCCGAACTAACGAGCACAAGCGAAACAAAGAGCATCGGCTGGATCAGATGCGTGATGTCGAAGTGCACAGGTTCGCCGGTTAGAAACCCATGCAGCCATGGCCACGCAGGCGTGAGCACAACGCTGAAAAAAATTGTGCAAAGCGCCAGCACGATCAGAGGAATCGTCATCACCCGCGGGCTTTCGTGCGCACGCTCCGCAGCGGCGCGGGTGTAACCGAAAAACACGTAGATGATTTGCCGCGTCATGTAGAGCGCGGTGAGAACGACTCCGGCCAGAATCAGGTAATACGGTGCCTGCGATCGCGGCCAATGCGCGGTCGCATGAAGAATTTCCTCTTTCGTCCAGCCGCCGGAGAAAAAGAACGGGACGCCGCTGAGCGCCATCATCCCGGCGGCGTACGTCATAAACGTCACTGGCATGAGCCGCCGCAGGCCGCCCATTTTGCGAATGTCCTGTTCGCCGTGGCATCCGTGGATCACCGAGCCGGAGCCGAGGAACAGAAGCGCTTTGAAAAATCCGTGCGCGAGCAAGTGCATTATGCCAGCAGCGACACCGCCGACGCCCAGCGAGACCATCATCAAGCCAAGCTGCGATACCGTTGAATAAGCCAGGATGCGTTTGATGTCCGCCTGCGCGATTGCGATAAGCGCAGCCATGAGCGCTGTGGTTACACCGATCCAGACAACCACGGTAAGTGACGGGGTTACACCATTGACTGCGCCTACCGAAAAAATCGGATAAACGCGGGCCACAAGGAATACCCCGGCGGCAACCATCGTCGCCGCGTGGATCAATGCGCTGACTGGCGTCGGGCCTTCCATCGCGTCTGGCAACCAGACGTGCAGCGGGAATTGTCCCGATTTTCCTACCGCGCCGCAGAAGATCAGCAGTGCGATGAACGTGGCGCTTGCACTGAGCATAGCGAGACCGGCGCTTTCCAAGCAACCGCTTCCGCCATCGTAAAAAAGAAGTGTGCCGCTACGGCCGTAAAGCCACAGCATTCCAAGAAAGAATCCCATGTCGCCAATGCGTGTGGTGATGAATGCCTTCTTTGCAGCGGCTGCTGCAGTCGGCTTCTCGATCCAAAACCCGATGAGCAAATACGACGCGAGCCCCACGAGCTCCCAAAAAATGAAAAGCAGAAGCAGACTGTTTGCGATGACGAGACCGAGCATCGCGCCGGAGAAGAAGGATAAGTATGCAAAGAAACGGGTGAAATTCTTGTCATCCGCCATGTAGCCGACGCTGAAGAGAAAAATACAAAGCCCAACAAGCGTGATCATCACGAGCATCACGGCCGCAAGTGGGTCCAGAACAAATCCGAGACGCAAGGTTTCTTCGCCAAATGTGAACCAAGTGAAATTCTGAACCGAGCGAAAACCGGGCAATTGGAGCGTTGGTACAAATGCCAAGATCGACAGGGCAAGCGCGAGGGCCTGGCCAAACAAGGCGAGCGCGGCTGCGCTTTTCCTCCGAGCGTTCGACAAACTCAAAATGATCAGAGAACCCGCGAAAGGCACGGCGGGGATCAACCAGAGATGGTTTACGATCCAGGAATTCATCCCCGAAGCTGGTCAAGCTGATCGACGTTGGTCGTGTGATAGTGGCGATAAACGGCAATAACCATCGCAAGACCAACCGCGGCTTCGGCAGCGGCAATGGCAATGGAAAAGAGTGCGATCATCACACCGATGGGCGGTTGATGCTGCGGACCAAATCGCCAGAATGCGATAAAATTCAGGTTTGCGGCCGCCAGCATCATTTCGATTCCAATGAGTATAAAAATTGCGTGACGGCGACTCAGCGCCGCAAGCAGCCCAATGGAAAACATCGCGGCAGAAACGATCAGAAAAACCTGGAGGGTGGGGGTCATCGCTTTTCCTCCAGCACAAGAATCAGCGCGCCGATCAGTGCGGCGGTCAGCAGAAGCCCGACGCATTGCAATGGCCAGACATAAGTGGTCATCAATGCAGTGCCAATCCGTTTGACCGTAAGCGTGGCCATGTGGGGGGCGAGCATGGCAAGCGATTGCGTCTTTAGAATCGCCCATGTCAAGCCGCCAAACACAGCGAGAGCAACGATAGCCCCACCCCAGTTAAATCCGTGATCTTTTCCAGCGTCGCGGCGCGTCAAAAGAATGGTGAAAACAATCAACACTGCGACTGCGCCGACGTAAATAAACACCAGCGCCAGTCCGACAAATTCTGCGCCGAGTAAAAAGAAGAACGCCGCGATACCGACAAACGCCACAGCAAAGCTCAGCGCGGCGTGCATCAGGTTTGGCAACGTCGCAGCCGCCAGTGCCGCAGCGAGTGTACAAATCGCGATGATAACGAATGCGGCGCCGTTCATTCAGCGAAGCGATAAACGCGCGGCGCAAATTTCCTTCCCATGTCGAGCACGACCGACAGCATGGTGTAAACCGTTGTGATCACAAGAAGCGACCAAAGCCACCCGCGCAGGCCGCGGCCGGCGTAATGCCAGACCGCAGCGGCGATGATGCACGCGAATGCCATAGGCAACATGAATTTCCAGGCGAAATTCATGATTTGATCGATCCGCGTGCGCGGGAGCGTTCCACGGACCCAGATGTAAACGAACAGCAGCGCGCTCAGTTTTGTGAAAAACCAGACGTAGGACGGAAGGAAGTCAACAGCGCGCCCGGGCGCATGCCAGCCACCAAGGAACAAAGTCACGCTGAGACCGCTGATCGCGAACATCCCAATGTATTCTGCCAAGAAGAAGGTGGCGTATTTGAATCCGGAATATTCGGTCATGTGACCCGCAACAATTTCCGATTCGCCTTCGGGCACATCGAACGGAGTGCGATTCGACTCCACGAGACCGGACACGAAAAAGAGAACGAAGGCGGCAGCCCCCCAAGGGGTAAAGACAAACCAGCGCGGCACGAGGCCAAACGTGTAACCAGCCTGTGCAGCGACAATCCGGTCAGGCGTGAGCGAGCTAACGACCATCACCACTGGCAATACAGTAATGATGAGCGGCAGCTCGTAGCTGATCATTTGCGCGATGGCGCGCATCGCGCCGAGCATTGAAAACTTGTTGTTGCTGCCCCAGCCGGCCATGAAGACCGCCAATTCCGTGGTCGATCCAACGGCAAAGAAAAAGAGGACGCCGCCATCGATTGTAAACGGCGTCATGTTTCGCCCATACGGAATGATTCCAAGTGCAAGAATGGCCGCAGCGGCGATGAGGACCGGTGCCAGGAAGTGCACAATCTTATCAGCCCGCGCCGGGACGATATCTTCCTTGATCAACATCTTGATGCCATCCGCGATTGGCTGGAAAAGACCGAACGGCCCTACGCGGTTCGGGCCGTAGCGGTTCTGCATTCGTGCAAGAATCTTTCGCTCCAGCACCGACATGAGTGCGAAAAGCGTTAGGAAGACAGCTAATAGCGCGAAAACATTGATCAGGCTTGAGACCACTTGAATGGCCCAGGTGGGCGACCCCGCCAGCCATGAAAGAAACCATTGCTTTGCGTTAACGAAGACTTGGTCGATGGACTTGCTCACCTGGATGAAGAAAACCGTTGATTGGTGCGTTAATCAAGGCAGAACGCAGGCGACGTCGACCTAAAGACGGCTCGTAACCGGCCGGATCAGCAAATTTCGCCCTCCTGTAAGTGGTTTTGGCTTTTCAGGGAGCTCTTGCTGCAGTACCTTCGGCGTCCGCGATGCGAACGCTGGTCTTGTTGGTCGCCGCTCTTTTTGCGAGTGCCGGTTTGATCCGTGGAGAAATAAAAACTCCACAGAACGTGCCGATCGAAATCACTTCCACCGGGGAAACGACGTACGAGAATGGACTGGCAACGGCGCGCGACAATGTGGCGATTCACATTGGTAACACCGACATTTACGCCGATTACGCACAGTACAATTCCACTACACACGACGTGGAGTTGAGAGGCCACGTGCGAATTTATCGTGATACGAGTCTCTATATCGCCGAAAGCGGCGTGTACAACACCGACACGAAAAAGATCCGCGCGATAAATGGGCGGACCGAATCACAGCCTTATCTTCTGAGCGGCGCGAATGTGAGTTCGATCGAGGAAAATGGTTATCTCATCCGGGACGGCACTTTTACGACGCACGATTCCGCGAAACCCGATTTCCATCTTCACGCGCGAAAGATCCGTGTCTACGAGAAGGACCGTGTGATTTTCCAATATGTCACGGCCTACATCGGGAAGGTGCCTGTTTTCTGGTGGCCTTATCTGTATCAATCGCTCAGTGACACGTTCAGTTTCACAGTTTCGCCCGCGTATACGAGCACATGGGGACCATCGCTTCTTACTCAGGTCACCTTCCCCATTACGGACAACATTAAAGGGCGCGCCCGGTTTGATTACTTTGGCCGACGTGGGCCCGCCATCGGCTTTGATCCCGTTATCGATTATGGCAAGGACGAGGACAGTCAAGCGAGGGTAAAGAGCTTTTACATTCAGGATCAAAACCCTGAGCTAAATCAAACGAACATACCGCGGCAAGACGTTCCTACCGGACGATACCGGCTCAGCCTCGAAGATCGGACTAACTTTACAGATGAAATCTATGGCCTCGCCAATCTCACGAAGCTTAGCGATCCGTACGTCATGCAGGACTTCTATCCAGGGGAGTTTCGCGTTGACCCTGTTCCCGACAATGTGGTCGCATTAACCAAGACAAACCCTTTTTTCACCCTCACGGGCATCACGCGTTTTCAGGCCAACGAGTTTTTCACCACAACAGAACGTTTGCCGGAAGTGGTATTGGACATTAAGCGCCATGGACTTTTCGGTGGACCCATTTTTTATGAAGGCGAAACCGGATTTGCGAATTTGCACCTGCAATTCCCCGACGATTCAGGTTTCGAGAATTACAATACGATTCGTTTCGATACCTTCCATCAACTGACTTATCCAAACACATACTTTGGATGGCTTTCCATTGTGCCACGGGTCGGCTTTCGCGGCACCTATTATGGGAAGACATGGGACTTGGGATCGACAACCTTTGTGCCACCATCAAATCCGCTGGTACCGGACTTTATTCTCCCGCCCCCAACATTGGCTAACCCGGTCCAGTTCGACGGCGACACATTTCGCACCGTCTTCAACACAGGCGCGGAAGCTTCGTTCAAGATCTCGCGTACGTGGGAGAATGTGCAAAGCCGCGCGTTCGGCCTGGATGGACTTCTTCACGTTATCCAACCGTTCACCGACTTTTCCTACGTCTCAGAAAACGGCCCGAACCCCTTGTCAATTTTGGAGTTCGATCGATTTGAACCGTCCACTCAACTGCGGGCGATCGACTTCCCACAGTTCACCCCGATCGATTCCATTGATAGCTGGACGGTCTGGCGAGTCGGCGTTCGTAACCGTCTCGAAACGCGACGCGACGATAGAACAATTACCTGGCTTGAGCTCGATACCTTCTTTGACGTGAACTTTGACAACCCATACGACCGCACGGATTACTCAAATTTCTTTAACAATCTCCGCTTTACACCGCTGCCTTGGATGTCCTTCTCGGTTAACTCGCAAGTACCGGCCTTCGCCAAGGGGTTTACGGAAGTGAATACAATCGCGAGCGTTCAGCCGGTAGCCAATCTGCAATTGAGTGTTGGGCATCGCTATTTGAATGACAATCCTTTCTTTCTCGACAGCAGTCTATTTCTTGTCGGTGGATATTATCGCATCAACGATAACTGGGGTATTGGCGCGCAGGAGCAATACGAAGCGACGACCGGGCTTCTCGAGCAGCAGCGCTACTCCATTTACCGGGATCTGTCGAGCTGGGTGGCCTCCTTCGGCGGCGTAATACGCGACAATAAAGGCGTGAAAGAATATGGGGTCATCTTCACTATGACGCTCAAGGCGTTCCCGAAATTTGGTTTCGACTTGAACTTCGACCCTACGTCCCAGGGCGAATGACCCAAAGTGCACGAATAACGCTGACGCTCCTGGCCTTCCGCCACTTGTGCTGCGGCTAATTCGCCCGCACCATTCCTCAGTATGGATCTTTCAATCATCGGTTCCGGTTACGTCGGTCTCGTGACGGGCGCCTGTTTCGCCGATGTCGGCCATAATGTCATTTGCGTCGACAACGACGCGCAAAAGATCAAACAGCTGCATGCGGGCGAGATCCCAATTTATGAACCGGGGCTTGAAGAGATTATTCACCGTAACGTCTCGGCGCGTCGGTTGCGTTTCACCGGCAGCATTCAGGAGGGAGTGAACAACTCGCAAATCGTCTTCATCGCCGTGCCTACTCCGCAGCAGCCCGATGGCGATGTCGATCTGAGTTTTCTTGAAAAAGTTGCGCGAGAAATCGCCGGAGTTTTGACTGATTATCGTGTGATAGTTGACAAGAGCACAGTGCCCGTGAAAACGGGCGAGAAAGTGGCCGAATCGATTAAAAGATACAACCGCCATGGCGCTAACTTCGATGTGGTCAGCAACCCCGAATTTTTGCGCGAAGGCTGTGCGGTAGCGGATTTGATGCGTCCTGATCGCATCGTCATCGGAGCACAGAGCGAACATGCCATCGATCTCATGAAGAAGGTTTATGAGCCGTTTATGGCGCCGATCCTGGTGACTGATATTAACAGCGCCGAACTCATCAAACATTGCGCGAACTCATTCCTGGCGCTGAAGATTTCATATATCAACGCCGTGTCTGCCATTTGCGAAGCGAGCGGGGCGGATGTCGAAAAAGTCGCTGACGGAATTGGAATGGATCATCGCATTGGCCGGGATTTCCTGAACGCCGGAATTGGATACGGCGGTTCCTGCTTCCCCAAAGACATCGCGGCGTTCATTACAATCAGCGAGAGACTTGGCACTCCATTCACTTTGTTGAGGGAAGTGCAACGGATAAACAACTCGCAAAAAGAGCGCTTTCTGAAGGCGATCCGGGAGACGCTGTGGGTGCTGCGCGAGAAGCGGATCGCGGTCTGGGGACTTACGTTCAAGCCAGACACCGACGACGTGCGTTCGTCTGTCGCCGTAGAGCTGGTGACACACCTGCTGCGCGAAGGAGCACATGTGGTTGCTTACGATCCGAAGGGGATGCAAAAAGCCCGCTCGATAAAAGCGATCGCCGACGCGGAATTTGCTTCCTCGGCTCTAGAAGCAGTGACTGATGCCGAAGCCCTGCTCATTGCCACAGAATGGAATGAATTTGCCAATATGGATCTCGCAGTCGTGAAAGAAAAAATGCGCACGCCGATCGTCTTCGACGGTCGAAACCTCCTGGATCCCGAAACGATGAGGCGACTGGGATTTCATTATCATTCTATTGGACGCGCCAACGTGAAGCCGCAGTAGCCGCAGAAAATATGGCGCGGCTGTCTGCTCGCCAAATCGCGCTCGCGGCCTTGCGGCGGTGGCGAAAACAAAAACGCTTCGCAGACGCCAGTATCTCAGAGCTCCTGGCGAAGACAGAGCTGACTTCTTCCGATCGCGGGTTTGCGTTGGAACTGTTCTATGGCGCGCTCCGTAACTTAACGTTGCTGGATTTTTGGATCGGCTGCCTGCGTGTTTCGGGGGTTCATACTGATCTTCGCGATATTCTGCGACTCGGCTTGTATCAACTTTTCCTTCTGAAGACGGCTGAACATGCAGCAGTCCACGAGACGGTGGAGCTTGCGCCGAAGAGACAGCGAACAGTGATTAATGCCATACTGCGAGCGGCGACCCGGCGACGAAACGAACTGCTCACACGCGCGAATGCGCAGCCGCTGTTTGTTCGAACGTCGCACCCGCAATTTCTCGTCAAACGCTGGCAGCAGCACTTTGGGGCAGAACACGCGGAAACGCTATGCAAGTGGAACAATCTTCCTGCGCCAGTCTACTGCCGCATTAACCGGCTAAGAATCGCCCGCGACAAATTCCTCCAGCTTTATTCAAGCTCCCGGCCGTTGACCGGAAATTCTGACTTTGTGGAATTTGACGTATTGCCGACAAGCGCTCTGCGTCGAGGCCACTGCTACATTCAAGACCCAAGTACCATAATCGCGTGCCAGCGTTTGAGTCCAAAGCCCGGAGAAAAGATTCTCGATGCCTGCGCAGCGCCTGGTGGAAAGACGGGTTACGTCGCGCAACTTATGGAAAATCTCGGAATGATCGTGGCGTGCGATCGCGACCCAGAGCGACTGGAAACAATGAAGGGAAACCTGGCGCGTCTGGATGCAGCAATTGTGCACATCTTGCGTCACAGCTGGACGAACGGTCAGCTACCGGCCGCGATCGAAACGCTCGCGCCATTTGATCGCATCCTAGTCGATGCTCCATGCAGCAACACGGGCGTTATGCGCCGCCGTGTAGACGTGCGTTGGAGATTAACATCGGCGGACTTCGCGCGCATGCAGGAGAGGCAGATCAAGATTGTGCGCGCTGTTCTGCCGTTGTTGAAGCCAGGCGGTGTCATTGTTTACAGCACGTGCAGCCTTGAGCCGGAAGAAAATGAAGAAGTCGTGCGTCGCATTCTCAAGAACTCAACAGTTCTACGTCTCGCAGAAGAGATGCGGTCGCTTCCGTTTCGCGATGGCTTTGATGGAGCGTTCGCAGCGAAAATTATTCGCATCGGATAGGAGCTGCCGTCCGAGTTGCATCCGCTCACGCTGGTGGAATGATAAGCGCCTATGCACGACGCGCGATTCGATAAACTCGCAAAACTCCTGGTTGAATATTCCATTCGTCTAAAGCGCAAAGAAACGGTCCTCATCGAAACATTCGATATTCCCGACGAAATGACCGTCGCGCTCGTACGCGCGGTGCGAAAAGCCGGCGGAGCGCCATTTGCGCAGACCTACCACGCCCGAGTGAACCGCGCGCTCGCGCTCGAAGCGTCGGATCGACAGCTAAACCTGATGGCGAGCAACGAGCTGGCGCGAATGAAAAAAATGAATGCATATATCGCTGTGCGCGGCAGCAACAACATCACAGAAATGTCCGATGTGCCGCCGGAGAAGATGAAATTGATCGGCCGAAAAATGCGCCCGGTGCAAGATCAGCGGGTCAAGAAAACCAAGTGGGTAGTCTTACGCTGGCCGACGTCTTCGATGGCGCAGCTTGCGGGGATGAGCACGGAAGCCTTTGAAGACTTCTATTTCGATGTCTGCACGTTGGACTATCGCAAACTTCAGCCCGGGATGAAGGCGCTCCAGCGGTTGATGAAAAAGACGGACCGTGTCCAAATCAAAGGCCCCGGCACCGATCTGCGTTTCAGCATCAAGGGAATTCCAGCTGTGATCTGCGGTGGCGACCGCAATATTCCTGATGGCGAAGTCTTCAGCTGTCCAGTAAAAGATTCGGTCGAGGGTCACGTCACCTTTAATGCGCCAAGCATTTATCAGGGAATCGCCTTCGATGGCATCCGTTTGGATTTCAAGGACGGAAAGATCGTAGACGCGACAAGCAACGAGACACAAAAGCTGAATAAGATACTCGACTCAGATCCTGGGGCTCGTTATGTAGGCGAGTTCTCACTCGGCTTTAATCCGCGCGTGTTCCAACCGATGCGCGACATATTATTCGATGAGAAAATCGCTGGCTCGTTTCATCTCACGCCGGGGCAAGCTTACGAAGAGGCGGACAATGGGAACCGGAGCCAGGTTCACTGGGACATGGTAAGCATCCAGCGCCCGGATTACGGCGGTGGAGAAATCTACTTCGACGGCAAACTGCTTCGCAAAGATGGAAGGTTTCTTCTGAACCAGCTGCGTTCTCTGAACTGGAAGTGATTGTACGTGCGTCTCATGGGCGCATGAGACCTATGGGAAGCTAGCGCGCGGAATTCCGCGCCTTATCAAGCTCGCTTCGGGCCGCCAAGAAGGTTCAACTGCATCATGGCGATGTCGATGTGGGGCGCACTTTTGGGACACCTATCTTAAAGCTCGATGTCAGTTGCAGAGCCGCGATCTCAAAAGAGAACGTGATCCTGGGCAGAAGTCTGTATGGAAGCTGCAGATGGCGGTTTGGCCGCCGTCGCCGTCTCGATTGCACCGTTTGGGCTGGCGCCGTCAATTATTTATCGCGGCCATTTGTCGAACAATTTCCCGCCGAACTGTGCGAGTGCAAACATTAGGAATTTTTGTAGCACGCGAATGACTGACACGCGCATCTCCTGCGTCAGCCCTTCCGTTCATTTTTTCTTACCTCTAGGATTTCGCGCCATTTCTTCCTGAATTCTACGCGCCGCCTCTCGTTCGCCGCTTCGCGTTGTTTCTTAAAATACGATGCTGCATACTGGCCATCCGTCCTCGCAGCCGCTTTCGCCCGCCCAGGGAAACGCTGTCCCATCGGGTGCGGTGGACGACCGGCCTTCAGATCTTGCTTGTTCCGATCCCAGATTTCCCGCATCGACACATATTTGCGACCGAGAAAAGTAAAATCGGTCAACTTCCCAAGCCTAACGAGTTCCCCAACCCGTTTTGTGCTCACATCGAGAAGTAGCGCCGCCTGGGCGTGATTGAGCAGGCCCTTCTCCTTTATCATCGCCTCGCTCATTTTTTCCACCTGTTGCCGAGCCTCCTCGCGAGCAACAGCCCGATCCTCCCGTGCCGCTTGCAAGGCGAATGTTGATGAAACAATCCTGCTCATTCCAACACCGCGAATTGATGTAATCGTAATTCTATTGCGTATTTGTCGAGAAATGTCGAGACCGAAATTACGGTTGGTGACATTACCAAAATAGCATCGTCAACAAGGAATTTGAAGACTTCAAACAAATTTGAAGGTGTCGCAAATCCAAAAAGTGAGCGCGCAGCTTCAACTGAGCAAACCCGCACCGCGACCAGTCGAGAATCGCTAAAACTGCGCAGACCAAATTAGCAGCAGCAGCCGTCATGCCTCCGTGGATTCGTCCGGGCGAACAATTTTCGTTACCGATTCGCATCGCGAGGAGATCGAGCGCTTTATTGTATTGATGAAAACTATCCGCTTCTGTCGGACTCGAATCTGCGATACGCGCTCACCGCGGAACTGCGCCCCGCATGATCGGCCCGATCCACTTGGCCAGAAATCAACGAGCCTATTGCGAATTGCCTCTGCACGCCTAATTTCGAAGACGCCGTATGTTGCGCCCGAAATCCAGAGTTTCTGCCGTTACACCGAAAATCATCTTGCTGCTGCTTTCCTATCTATTCTTGGTGAGCGCGGCGATTTTCGGACTTGTCGGCAGTTACAGAGTAGATGTACTCCGCACAGATTTGGCGAAGGTGAACGCCGCCCGCGATGCGGCTGAACATCGGGAAACAGAACTCAAGACCCGCGAAGCCGCCGTGGCGGGCGCAGAAGCGAAAATCGCGGAGGCAGAAAACAAGGCGACAAAAGCTCAAACAGAACTCTTGACAGTGCAGAACGAAAAGGCGGAACTGGAAAGCAAATTAGAAGGCAGCCGAAACGAGATTGCCGCCCTGCAAAAGCGTGTTGGAGAAGCAGGCCCAGCAGCCAGCCCTTCGCAAAATCCGGACGCCGCATCAAAGCCGAAGCAGCAATCGACAACTTCCGGACCATCAGTAGAAATTGCACAAGGACCTGCCGAAGAAGCAACTCCTCCGCCGCCGCCACAACCCAAGCGCCGGAAAACTGCGCCAAGGAAGGCGCCAGAGCCCGCGAGCACCCCAGAAATCACTTCGTATTCTTCGGCGAAAGCCCTTGCGACCTTCACGCCTCTCCCCAGGTATCCGGCGAGGGAACGTTCGGACAGCGTTACGGGAATTGGAGTTTGCATTCTGTCGGTCGATCCAGCGAGCGGTCGCGTAAGCGCAGCTTCAATGGAGCAAAGTACCGGAGACTCAACCTTGGATAAATCCGCGGTCAATGCGTTCCGAAAGTGGCGATTTAAACCTGGGACGGTCTCGAAGGTTAGAATCCCTATCGAATTTAGCATGCCCGGTGCCTCGCATTAGCTGAGGGGCGGGATCTCCTCGTCTCAGACACGGCTGCCAGTGAAACTGTTCCCCGGGCGCGCGCCACAATTGGCCGCGCCCTAAACCTATCTGCCATCGTGACGATCAGACCGCTCCCGAAAGGGCAACGTTTCCGCAACGCGTTCCTTCCTCTCCAACGGGGATTCGGATTTCTAATTCAAAAAAGAGTTTTTGCGCATGTTTTCACTGCGTTGTGCTCCATCGCGGACGCTAGGTATTTCAGCGAATCAGCATTCGCGCCGCATTGCGCAAAATTGCGCCGTTTAACACACAAAACATTTCACACCGAAGAAAACGACCGTGAACGTTTTGGCCTCCCTATTGTATCGGCTCTGCTCGGCTCGCCTCCGGCCCGCTTTTGGAACTTCGCCGGGTCTCTCTCGCACGCGCGCGCGTAAAATGCGCGTAAAATGGTCGGCGGCCAGAGCTGCGGCTTCTTAAACGTAAAGGCTCAATTCCCGAACGGATGGGTGGGCCAAACATCACGCTGGAATAAGCAGAAAGCATAAAAATCAAAATCTTAATTGCTATCCTTGACAAACTTGTTTTCCGTACTAATGTTAAACTGTGGAAACAAACTCTGAGCCAAAACCGAAACTTGCTGAACTTCCTAAGATCGTTGAGATACTTGCTGAACTTCGTAAGATCGCCAACAGACTTGATGAGGCAGCAAATGCTTTAGCTGGGCTAGCTGGACATGAGGAGGCTTGGTCGCTTGAGGAAGCTGCGGAGGAAGTCGTACGTCCCTCAGTGGTAACATTATCCGAGCCTGAAGTTGGATTTATCGAAGAGGAGCAACTTGTGCCGGAGGCGGCTTACCGTAAGGACGGGCCTAATGGTCAGTTGGCGCCGCTGGCTGAGCCAATTTCTAAATCCTCAGCGGGGCTAGTTGTCGAACAAACGGTGGAGAGCTCGCTGCCAGATATCCGACAGACGCCTAATGGAGCTTCGCCTTCGGCAGTCCTCCCAATGCCTCGCCAGATGGAGCCACGCACCGAGCCATCGGACCAGGAGATTCGCCTTCGGGCCTACTTCCTTTCCGAACGCCGCCGTAGCTTTGCGCTGCCGGGTGACGCAGATTCGGATTGGCACGAAGCCAAGCGCCAGCTCCTTTGCGAATCAGATGAATTAGGTGGGCTTTCTACGATAACAGCGGGAGAGTCGGGCAGAATTCTCCGAGCAGTAGAGGACGTCGCGCTGTCCGTCACGGTAGCGTCAGCAAAGCCTCGAGTTGAATCGATTGAACAAGAAAAAGGTATGCCGTACGAAACAACTTCCACTGAGATTCAATCGTCCGCAGCCGAGGCGATCCCTGAACCCACATCTAATTACCCAAATGCTGTTTCCGCTGAGCCAGTATTTCCACAAACAACGACACTTCCAACCAAGCCCAACACCACGCAAATCCAAACTGCTCCAGTTGACAAGTCACCATCCGCTGTCATGGCCAAAACGCCCCGCACTGGCCCAGCTGGAACGTCCGTGGACGTCACGTTCTCATTCGAGATCACAGCTGTCCAGCTGACGCCAACCTTCGAAATGGATGCTTTGACAGTGCGCCCCGCATCCAGGTTGGTCATGATGCGCTTGGCTCTGCACCTGCAGTCTCCGCCAACCAAGAATTTACAAGTCAGTTTTGAAGCGGCAAAAATTCAGCCTGTCGGGGGCACATTAGGCACTCTTCGGATGCTTCCCTTTAAACAGCAGAGGCCCGTTGCGAATGGTTCGCATTCATCTGCACCCGCGGGATTGCAGGTCGTCCCTAATTTCGAGGCTGCACCAGTCCAACTCACGCCATCCGAACCGGCCCAAGCGACTGTCTTTGTGACAGTCCCGTGCGAAATCAGCATCGTAGAGTTTTCCCCGTTGTTTGAGATTGCTTCCGTTATTTTGAACTCGAGCTGCAAACGGGTGTTTGTGCAATTGCCTGGCACCAGTCCCGGCGGAGAAGAGACAGCTCGCGTGTTCGAAATTGCAAATTTGGAGCTCACCGAAAGCGGCGACATTTCCACGATGCAGCTAAATTTGCTGGGTCCGGCCGAGGCGAGCGTAACGTGAAATGTGTATGACGATTTAGTGCGAACGCAGCTGAGTCGCAGAAACGATTCCGGTGGATCAATTTACAGTCAAAACAAACTTCTCCACCGTCGTATTCCCGGCGTTGGATGCTTACCATGTCCCAATGAACCCGGCTCCGGTTGCCGTTATTCGCTTCCACGTAAGCTTGGGCCGGAGTGAGTTGAAACGAGCCAGTGATTTTCCGATCAGGCAAGATGTCCCGCATCGGCTGCAAGATGCGCGGATTAAAGCCGAGCGAAAATTCACACTGTAAACATAGAAATCAAAACCTTAATTGCTATCCTTGATAAGCTTGTTTTCCATACTTATGTTAGACTGTGGAGACAATCTCTGAACTAAAATCGAAAGCTGCTGAACTTCGTAAGATCGCCGATAAACTTGATGAGGCGGCAAATGCTTTAGCTGGGCTAGCTGGACATGAGGAGGCTTGGCCGCTTTCATTAGCGAACGCGACATCAGAATTAGGCGATTTGGCCAGAGTGTCAGGGGTAAACGCGATCTTTCGCATTTTAACAGAAGCCGGTACCCCCCTGAAAAAGACAACTTTGTCGCAACAATTGCGAGACCGTGGCAAGGCAATTGGGGACAATACGCTGCAATCATATTTGAGTCGGGACAAACGTTTCCAGAGTTACGGGCGTGGACGATGGGGTTTGACCCGTTAACGATCGAGCGACGAAGGCGGCTCTGGTTTAGCCGAACGCTCGTCCGCCGCTCTACGCACACGCGCGCGGCGTCGATCTAATCAGCGATGCGCTGCCATTCGGTCGGCTGTGGTTTGGGCGAGCCGAATGCGGTCAGCAACGCGCAACTCCAGGGCGAAATCAGCTTGACAAAAATCGTGCGCCGTGAGCAAAACCATCTGCCTCAAAAGTTCGCACGGCTCATGAAAACACTGGCGCAGCGACGACGAGACGTGGTTGATTTGACGAAACGAGGCCGGCGCGTTCTAAAGGCTTCCATCAACTTGGTTCAGCAATGCTGGGCTAAACCAAATAGGCTTAAACATTCGACGATCTCCATACACGTTTACGAGATTCGGCCGCGAACCGATAAGCGCGGTTTCGACCTAATCAGTGATGCGCTCCCATGCAGCCCTCTGTGGTATCGCGGCCCAAAGGCAATCGGGGATGCAATCGGCTATGCAAAGTTTTACAGCCGCTCACATGATGCTGTGATCCGGGTTTACGATGCGGCCGGCAACGAGATCGAAACGCATCAACATGCGGGCGACTTCAAGAGCGGTGAGCTTTTACTCTCTTCACATCGCAGTTCCGCTAAACCGAATGCCCATGATTCCGCGTTTATCGCGTGATCACGAGGTAAGGAAGCTGATCACAAACGCACTCAACTTTTCATCCCCACAACGAAGCGCTTTCCATCGCCGCGATGCGGTTTTGCGATCGCTCTCACTCGCCGCTCCTGTTCAATGCCAGGCGGCAATTCGAACAGATTCTCAATCATCTGCCCGGTGATGTAGCGGTTGCGATGATGCCAGCACGCCTGCGGGGTCGGCCTTGTGATAATTCCGCTCTTTTTTAATCCACCTGGTCCTTTCCCCGATCGCTTTGAGTCAGCCTTGAAAGGCTCTACCTCCGTAGGTGGATTCCCTCCCGAGAGTGCGATTACGAATGCAGTCACATGGTGCTGTGATCCGCGTTTACGATGACGCTGGCAACATAGTCGAAATCGATTGTCCGTCATTTCCAGTACCTGTCCCGGTGCTGTCTGATGCACACGTTGAATGGCGTGTATTATTTGTGTGTGCCGCGCGATTCGATTATTTTGATTTTACGAGTAAGACAAAAAGACGCGGCCGGGCACGATCGTAATTGCTCAAGCAACAGCTGGCCGAATGAGAGGCAAATCGAGGTTCTCGCTGCGGGGCTCCAGAAAGGGGGTGGCAGCTTGAACAAACCGCACCGCAAATGGTCGTTAACAAATAGTAAGCTGCCTAGCCCAAAAAACAGCATCCGGCATTTGACAAAAAGCCGTCGCGCTTCACGGCGCGGCGGCTTTTTGTTTTTCCTCAAATCCAAAGCTGTTATCCACCCTACCACTCTCCGAACTCGTCCGCGTGCTCGTGTGTTTCATTCACGTCCCCAGCTCTATCAGATCGGCTGCGAAGCGGAAGGCTGTCGCAACAACTGAAGGTCACGCCGCAACAAGGCCATCCTTAACGGATAACCGCCCCTAACCTTCTGCCGTAGCCTCGCCTTCTCCGCAGCAACGCCTTTGCTACACGAAAATTATTGTGACCGTGGCCATCAATGGGCAAGACAAACTCCAACTTTTTTCGTGCCTTTCTAAACGCCAGGTTATTTATCGCGGGTACTCTCGACCTTTCTCGTTTAGTGGTCCAAGGCGTTCCAGACGCTTCTCGCAAACCACGTAATACTTCCATCTCAACATGCATTTAGGCGTCAATTTGTCTTCTCGTCACGTCTGGTTCGAGCCCTGGCCGAGCAGATTCAGCTGCATCATGCTGATGTCGCCGCGTTCATCGAGCTGCAGGTTCGTTATCTCGAACACCGGGGTTCCTTCGCCTGAGCTTGAACTCAAGCCCGGCAGCTGTACGTGAACTCGCTTGGAACTTGAATTCAGTGTAACAGAGGCAACCTCAAACGACGGCGAAAATTGGATCGCGCCGATTTGGAAGCGGGCTCTGACCTTGACACATGCCCGTCCCTCTTGCGAAGGAGTAAGCCAGATAGGCGCGGCCTTGAGGTTAGGTACGAATTGCAAACCTGCGATCGCAAATGAAGGCGAACCGTCAGCCAAAGGTTTTTGCTGTTGAGAACGAACCACTTCTATTTTGCCAAGTCCGTCCCCTGCGAGTGCAACCTTTGCAATCTCAAAAGCGACTTCCGAATTGGTCATCGGCTGCGAGTCTTGGAAAGGACCCAGACGCATAGTCACCACCTTGGACGCCGGCCGGACTTGCAGGGCACCGACTTTGAAGGCCGGCGTTAGTTGCACAGAAGCAACCTCGAAGGAGAAAGTCAGTTCGACGGTAGTATGCGTGGTGCCGGGAGGTGGTTGTGGCTTCGCCACGAGCGGAGTTTCGGTTGTTTCAGACATAGTTGCGGGTGTGGCTATTTTCGATGGCGATGATACGGGTTCCGGAAGGTACGAGGGGACCTCGTGGACTGCTTCAGCTGTAGAGGGTTCCATCCCGTTAGCGCTCACTTGCGGAATTGCTTGCTCTTGCGGGAGCGGTTCCGCCATAGCGGCTGCTACTGGCTCCATAGCTGGCGTTGCGGCTACCTCAGCAACCACCGGTAACGCACCGGGCTCCTCCGTCGGTGGTGGCACTTGCGGTATTGCTTGCTCTTGCGCGAGCGGTTCCGCCATAGCGGCTGCTACTGGCTCCATAGCTGGCGTTGCGGCTACCTCAGCAACCACCGATAACGCACTGGGCTCCTCCGTCGGTGGTGGCACTTGCGGTATTGCTTGCTCTTGCGCGAGCGGTTCCGCCATAGCAGCTGCTACTGGCTCCATAGCTGGCGTTGCGGCTACCTCAGCAACCGCGGGGATTTTGCTCGGCTTTCCCGTTGGTGGCGGCATGTTCGCATCCGGTTGGACTTGGTCGATCGCTCCGAACTGAGGCTCCTTGACCGGCTCAACGACCGGTGCCACAACTGTCTCAGCCACTGCACGCGTTTGACCGGACTCCGACGCCCGCCTGCCACTAAACGATGAAAGCCCGGAAGCTTCTGCGACAACTGAAGCGGCTGCGGCCCCTAGGATCGGTGCAGCCACCCGGTGTATCTTGTGATCCGCTTCTGCGTTTTGAGAAACCGGCGTTTGTGGAACTGTGCCTCTCAAATCCGTCAAACCATCAAAAGCACCGCCCGATTCTATTAAACGCAAAGCCGTGCGCTGCATTAACGCCTTTGACGCTGTTAATCGCAGTGAGACCTGGCGCGGCCCGCCCAAAAAACCATTGTCCGACGAAATGCCCTTGTGAAAGGACAATATGCTCGGTTCACCGGGGTTAGATACGGGCGACCCGGAAGAGCCGTTCGAGAAGTAACTCGGTGTCGTGAACGTGTAGCGTCGACCCTGGGAAACAACCGCCCCACCTAAAAACAAGATGCCGGCTAACAGCAGTCCGCCCACCAACCACGTCCGATGGCTCGTCACAAACCCGGTGACAGAAGTCCACGAGTCCGATGCGAGTATTTTGGTCGGCGTTTTGCCGACTGCCGACGGTGACGGCCTTATTGCAGCAGTAGGCGACTGCTCAGCCTTCCCAGTGGCAACAGCAGCAACATCCTCAGAGGGCGAAGCGGCTGCGCCCGGCAATCCTCCCGGAGAAAGCATTTTGGCTGGTTGAGCGCTCGTTTGACCCGCAAGCGGTTCGCTGGGGGCGGGGACGGCACTCTGTTTCGATGATGTCCCCAGAGTTGTGCCTTCCGCCCCGCTGCTCGGGTTGTTCGCTGCCAGGTCCGAAAAAGCAAGCGATTCGGTTTTCGCTGTTTCTCCCTGTTTGTTGGCAACAGCAACGCTCTCAGGAATAGGACTTGGCTCAATCGCCGGACCGCCCTCCGCCTGGGACGCGCCGACGTTTGTTGTGTCGAACGCGAGCGCCGGTGCAGTCGAACCTTCCGGCCGCTGTATCCACCCAACATCGTAAAAAGCGTCAGCGAAAACACTGTTAAGCGCTGGCGAATAAATCTTGTTAGCCGAACCGGTCCAATCAGCGGCCTTCTCCGCATTGTTGTGTTTGTACTCCCACGCAGCCTGAGCGTAATAGAGAGCCGGCGTATCGCCTGTAAATTGGAACTCCTCCATCATGGCGTGCGCGCGGCTCTCTTTGCCTTCGAGCAAAAGCGTCATGTAAATCTTGAATTTAATAAGCTCTGCCGCCTGATTCTTATCGCCACCTGGAGTTCGCTTGTACAGCGCCTCGAAACGCTCCTGCGCTTTTGCGTAGTCCTTCTTTTTGAACGGAATTTGCGCGAGATTATATTGCGCTTCGCGGAACTTTGGATCAAGCTTGGCTGCTTTCTTAAATGCACCTTCGGCCTGGTCAAATTGCTGTTGCTGCATCAGAATCTCGCCACGCAAATTGAGGATCGCTGGCTGATTCGGATCGGCCTGGTCCGCTTCATCAACTAATTTAAGCGCTGTCGCGAAATCGCGCTGCCGGAGCGCCTGCTGCGATTGCTCGAATTTGGAACGTGCGACGGCCTTCGTTTTTTCCGAGCGCTCGGCGGCTGTCATCAGCGGCAACGACGGTCGCGCTTCGCCGGCTGGCTTTTCCAGCCATCCGATTTCGTAAAGTGATTCTGCAAACAGTTTGTTCAGCTGCGGCGTGAAGTTCTTCTGTGCCGCGCTAATCCAGTCGTTCGCTTCCTTTTGATTCTTCTGTTGAAGTGCGACGGCTGCCTTCACATAGTCAACAGCCGGGGTATCGGGCGAAAGTTCCAGCTTGGCCAAAATGGAATCCACCATGTTCCCTTTGCCTTCCATCAGGTACGTGAGAAGAATTTTGTATTGGATCAGCTGCGAAGCTTCTTTTGCCAGATCGGATTCGCCACTGGAGAGCAGCTGTTCGAAGCGCTTCCGCGCCTCCCCCCAGTCTTTTTTGAGAAACGGGATTTGCGCCAGGTTAAAGCGCGCATTCCAAAACTTTGGATCGATCTTGGCGGCTTCCTGAAACGTGGTTTCCGCTTGGTCGTAGTTGCCTTGTCGCATCAGGATGACCCCGCGCAAATTTCGCGAGGCGGCCAGATCAGGCTGGCGCGCATCGATCGCGTCGAGTTGCTTCAATGCCTCCGAAAATTTCTTTGCATCGAACGCTTTATAAGCGCCGTTGTACATTTCCTCCAATTCCGCTCTCGTCGGTGCGACATTGTCGGCCGCAAATGAACTAAACCCCAACGCTACAACCGCAGTCATCTTCCAAATTCTCATGAAGTAAGGACTCAAGCCCCGTTCGCTGTCCGTGACAAGTGGAAAGTTGCTCGTGCGAGTCGATTTTTCAGCGCCCTTCGGAAAAACAGCGAACCGATCGTGATCACGTCCCTGCTGTCCTTAGTCATTGAGATTGGCCACGATCCGTAAACCTTCCAAGGTGAGGTGCGGCCGAATCACACCGATCTCCGGCAACCGTCCGGCGATCAGGCGCGCGTAGCCGCCTGTCGCTATGACGTAAACCTTCTTGTGCGGAAACTGCTCTGCTTTGATTCGTGCAAGGATTTCTCTGACTAATCCGCGATATCCGAATACCGCACCAGATCGCATCGCCTCGATTGTCGACTTACCGACCGCGTGCCGCGGCTCTTTCAACGAAATCCTGGGCAAAAGAGCCGTTCGTTTGTAAAGAAAGTTCGTCATTGCTTCGAGTCCCGGCGCAATCACCCCGCCAACGTAGGCGCGGCGCTCGGAAACGATGTCGAAAGTCACCGCTGTGCCAAAATCGATCACGACCGCGGGAAATCCATAAAGTTCCGCAACTGCCGCAGCGTTCGCGAGACGGTCCGCGCCGATCGACTGCGGGTTAGGATAATCAATTCCCACGCCCAGATTTAGCTTCCAATCCAGCCAGAGCACTCTGGCCCTTTTTCTTGCCGCCTTTGCTATCGCGGAATTTTTTGTCGGCACCACCGACGAAACGACAACTTTCCGCACGTTTCGTTGACGGAGCAATCCACCGACCACACTGTGTGAAAGCTTCTTCGTGGCGATTCGCGCGGGGGCCGAGAGTCGCCTTCTCGATGCAAACGCAAACTTTGCATACGAGTTACTAATATCGATCAACAAATAGTCGCGCATCGGCGAGGCAGAATTCAATTAGGGTTTAGGCTGCTCGCGATAAGGGCGATTGGCTCGAAACCAAGTCAATAAATTCTCACTCAGCGTCGCGACGTTGTCATTGCCGGCTGAGCGCGCCAAAGAAAGCGCTTCCTCACCCTTGTTGATAGCGTCGGAGAATCTGCCCGTCTCGGCATAAGCCGCGGCCAATGTGCTCAGAAGAGTCGGATACTTGCCGGCGGTTAACGCGCACCCGCGCTCTGCGAAACGGACAGCGTTTTGTCCGTCGCGCAGCGCCGGATCGGGATGTGTGGCCAGCAACCAAGCCAAATCATTAAGGATAGTCGGTGAATCAGGCGCCAAAGAAACCACATCCTGAAGATGCTTTGGTCCCTCTGCGCTATTCGCCAGCAACACAAGGCCCGCGCGAAGGTTGGCCCGCGCCTCAGCCCAATCAGGGCGAAGTAAAAGTGCATAGGCAAATTGATTGATAGCGTTGAGCAAATCTCCTTGGCGCGCCATCGCTAGACCGAGAGTGCAATGCGTCTCGGCGCTAAACGGAGACACGGTCAGCGCAGCGGCCGCTGTTGCAATCGCCTCTTCATCCCGATGCGATCGGAGCAGACAATTCAATAGCACGTTATAAGCAGAGGCGTTTTCCGGGCCCAGCTCGAGTGCGCGACGGGCCTCGCTAATCGCACGCTCGAGCTGGCCTTGCTTTGCGGCAATTTCAGCCAGTTGCCCGTGACATGCGCTGTCCGCCGGATTCAATTCCACCGCTCGCTCAGCCTGTTCAAGCGCTTCCGTTGGAGTATTCAAGTAATCCAAGGCCAAAGCCAAAAATCGCCGCATTGTTGCATTGGAAGGATCGGAATTAACAGCCTTAGCGATCTCGGAAGCGGCTGCATCATACTGGCGTTCGTATGCTGACCGGATGCCAAGCCAAAGATTCTGAGTAGGAGAATGGCGAATCCAAACCGACGCGAAACTGTTCATCGTCCAGACAACCAAGATTATGCCGAGCGCGAATTGCAACAGGTGTCGGCGGCGAGTCACTACTTCCCAGCCAAGTACGCCGAAAAAACAGAGCGGCACCCACATCGACAAGCCATAAAACGCCTTCACTTGCGCATAAGAAGCCACCCTAAGACTCATAAAAACCAGACCGAGCGTCACCGCCCCGAAGAGACCGAGCAAGAGAAAGTCGTTGCCCGCAGGCTTCCGGACACAGCGACCAAACGCGACCGTCGCGCCCACGATAATCACTGCGGTCGGCGCCAATGCTAGGAGGTAGCCAGCCACCATCAGATCGTAATTCCATGGCACCCGGGCGCTCACATCCGACACGCCGGCGCACAAGGCATCGCCCCAAAGTGTCGAATAGATGCCATCCCCGAATCCAGCCAGACCGCTGAAAAGCGGCGAGATAAGGGAGCGACCAAACCTGAAGTAATCAGCGAAGGTATGATAGCCCAGATCCTGCCACCAGGGAAAACCGGCGGCAGGATCCCAGTTTCCGACGAATGGGGTGCCGAAACGGAGCCAAATCCGGATGTAGTGCCAGCTGCAAGCGGCGAAGCAAACCGCCAGCATCACCCCGAGTGTCCGCAGCCAAATAGCGACGGCTGCTCGTTGCATCGACAGTTTAGTCACCAGCGCTGCAAAAACAGCTGGCACTAACAGAACCACCGTTGTCTTGGTAAGGATCGCAGCGCCGAGCAAGAACCCGAGCAACGCGTATCCCGAGGTCGAACCATTCTCGATCCGGAGCAAGCGTAGGCTGAGATAGACAACCGCCGCGGCCAACGCAGCCGCCAGCGTTTCGTTCGTCACGAAATGGGCAAGATAAAGTTGCATCGGCAAAAAAGCGGCGAGCACGAGTCCGATTAGCTGTGGCCCAATTTGAGTCGGGAATAAGAGCCGCAAACTCAGGAAAACGAGCGTGAAATTGGCAATACCAAAGAGCATCGTCATCCAACGCAGTGTGAGGATCGCGGCCGCATCATTGGTCGTTTGACCGAGCGCGGACAACGTCGAGGCGGACAAAATATAATACAGAGGCGGCTGAAACATCTCATAACCTTCGTTTGGCAAAGGCAGTGCCCGGCGTTCCTGAATGTACTTGATGTAATCGAGGTGCGATTGGGAATCGAAACCGACACGAAACGGTAACAGTGCGGAATTGTTCCAGAATAGGCATATCCAAACGCCGGCCACGACCAGGAGCAGCGCACTTACTTGCCAGCGGGATAATTCCCGAGAGAGCATCGCGCCTGCGTTTGGCCAGCGACGTAAGGAGTAACGTCCGGCTAACCAAATACCGAGTGCGATCCCGCCGAAAGCCAGCCAGATTGGCCAAACCTTTGCGAGGGAATTGAAAGTTTGCTCGCCACCAGCGATAAGGTTTCCAGCGCGCGGCAATCTTGGTGCCGAGGCAAGCACCGCACTCCGCCAGGCGGAGCCCGTAAAAGATGCTTCCCACGTCTGATCGCTGCACAGCGTCACGTGGTCTGTGCGCAAACTGAGCCAAAGAGCCGGCGGCGCATCGGCGGCGAAGACTCTTGCTTCAATCGTGTTTGTGCCAGCCCGTAATAAGGCGAACACATCAACTGTAGAAATGTCCTTCCAGTTGCTCTTCGAGCCGAGTGGCACTTGAACGCCATTGATCTTCAAATCGACGCGTTTGGCCGCGCGCACGTTCAGTCGCGCCATACGCGGCTGCGTATTCAGCATAAAGGCGCGTCGAAAAAGAGTGTCCAGATTAACAATTCTATGGGCGCGCGCTTGCACAGCGGACGGGAACAGAATCCATTCGGCGCGCGCGTCCCGCGGTAAAAAGTTGATGCTAGGATCGCGCGCACCCTGCCAAGCCAGAAATGCAACAGCTAACCCGGTGCAGAGAACGATCAAAGCAGCACGATGCCAGCTCTTCATAAGAAGCATGGATCTTTGACCTCGAACGCGAAAGACACCCCGTCAAGCTCGGCCGGCGTCGGCGACACGGACTCGCCCTGCCGCAGCTTGCGACACTTCGTCAACCACGTACTCTTGATTTGTGAGAAAACTGGTGCATCGCCCGCGGCGCTTGCGGCGTTCCCCCGCTTTGAGAAATCTCGTCCGCGAGACGCAATTAAGCGTCCATGATTTTGTTCTGCCGCTGTTCGTAAGCGAAAAACTGGATGAACGCCGGCCGATCGCCAGCATGCCCGGGGTTTTTCAGTTGTCTGTGAAAGAGATTGCGGATCAGGCGCGTGCCGCTCAAGATCTCGGGCTCCAGGCGGTCCTGCTTTTCGGGATTCCAGAACATAAAGACGAACAGGCCAGCGGCGCTTACTCAGAAAATGGGATCATTCAAAAAGCGCTGCGAGCCATTAAACCCAAGTGTCCGGATCTGGTTACTATCACCGACGTTTGCCTGTGCGAATACATGAGCCATGGCCACTGCGGCGTCACACGCATCGACGGAGACCATTTCCATGTCCTCAACGACGAGACCGTTGAGCTTTTGGTCAAGACGGCGCTCTCTCACGCAGCATCGGGTGCAGACATGGTGGCCCCAAGTGACATGATGGACGGCCGCATTGGCGCAATTCGCGAGGCGCTTGATGCCGGAGGCTTCAATCAAACTGGGATAATCAGCTACGCTGCCAAATTTGCCTCGGCGTTTTACGGGCCATTCCGCGAGGCAGCCGAAAGCCCGCCGCAGTTTGGGGATCGCCGTTCTTACCAGATGGATTTCGCCAACGCAAACGAAGCTCTGCGCGAGGTCGCTCTGGATATCGACGAAGGAGCGGACATCCTGATGGTAAAACCCGCCTTGCCATATCTCGACATCTTATGGCGTGTCCGTGAGCGCTTCGGAAAACCGACTGCCGTTTACCATGTCAGCGGGGAATATGCGATGGTCAAAAGCGCCGCCGAAAAAGGGCTCTTGGACGAACGTGCTGCTATTTTTGAAATTATGACCGCCCTCAAACGCGCCGGCGCGGACATTATCATCACTTATTGGGCGCGCGATCTCGCGCAATGGCTACAGGAGTAATAAGCACCAAAGGTGAAACGGAGGCGCATGCCCGGCTAAAACGACTCGCGTTCGTATGGGCACAGGCGCAAGGGTTTTCCGCGTGCGCAATGGAAGTGAGTTTGCCGAAGTGTCGCTACCGTGCCGATCTGGCCGCATGTCGATGGCAGCGAAAACAGATTGCATCGACAGCAGTCTTTGAATGCAAACAAGCGCTTTGTGATCTGCGGCGAGACAATTGCCAGAGCGAAGCTGCGCGTCAGCATCTCCGGGCGATCTGCAAGCGCCGCCAGGTTCTTGAAACATGCCTCCGTGAGCACTATCCGAATCTGCGAAATGGTGATTCGCTTTTCCCCGAGTTCGATCCGCAGGCCTTCACCGCGATCGGGCACCGCGGTTATGCGCGCCTGTTACATGATCTGCGCGCGCTGCAAAATCGTCTCTACGATTGCACCAAGTTTGACAAGTTGGTTCGCTACCGCTGCGCGAACTTGTTCTTTCTTGTCTTGCCCGAGCAATTGTTTCGCGAACCGGAGATCCCGGCGGGCTGGGGCGCGCTCGTGGAATCAGATGGCGCTCTCACACTCATGCGCAAACCAATCTGGCACGACACAACAGCCGAGGCTCGCGTTCGCCTTCTGCAGCGAATCGCCATTGCCGGAACGCGAGTGCTGAATCAAAAGCTGGAAATCGGACGCGATGAGGTCGAGGCCGAACATTGCCGATCGGTCTGTAGCAGCGATTGCTATTCCGGCGTCTGAATGGGCACGAGCAAGTTGTGCCCGGTCATCTCTTTTGGCTGAGGCAATCCGAGCAAAAATAAAAGAGTCGGCGCCACATCGGCAAGAATTCCATCTTCGCAGCGGAACTTTGCTGCATCGCTGGCAACGTAAATGAAATGCACAAGATTGCTGGTATGAGCGGTGTTAGGTGAGCCATCGGGATTGCGCATCTGCTCGCAATTTCCATGGTCGGCAGTGACGAGGGCTTTGCCGTCAATCTTGAGGAGTTTTGAAATAATTCGTGCGGTACATTCATCCACAGTCTCTACAGCTTTGATTCCAGCTTTGACGACACCGGTGTGACCGACCATGTCGGGATTGGCGAAATTCAGGATGATGAGATCGTAATTGGCCATTCGTGCCAGCAGTTCATCGGTGACCTCAAACACGCTCATTTCCGGTTTCAAATCGTAGGTAGCAACTTTTGGCGAGGGAATCAGTTTGCGGTCTTCACCCGGAAACGGTTTCTCAATTCCTCCATTAAAAAAGTAAGTTACATGCGCGTATTTCTCCGTCTCGGCGATGCGCAATTGCTTTTTCCCCGCCGCGCTCACGACCTCCGCGAGGATTTTGTGAAGCTCTTGCTGCGGAAAAATGAACGGCGAAGGAAAGCGGACGTCGTATTGCGTGAGGCTGACAAAATGGACTTGCGGCCATACCTCACGATCGAAGCCGTCGAAATCCTTCAGCAAAAAGGCTTGCGACAATTGCCTGGCCCGATCGGCGCGAAAGTTGAAAAACAAAACTGAGTCGTCATCTCGCACCCGCTGCTCGTCTGCGTCGGCGAAAATCAGCGGCGGCATGAACTCATCCGTTTTGCCAAGTGAGTATTGCCGCTCAACCGCCGCGGACGGCGACGATTTGCAGAACTCGCCGCGGCCAAGAACGATTGCGTCCCATGCCTTTTTTGTGCGGTCCCACCGCCGGTCACGATCCATCGCGAAATAGCGACCAATGACGGTAACTATCTTAGCTCCGCTTTTCTCCAGTTCCTTTTCACACGTCCTCAAAAACCCGGCCCCGCCGGTGGGAGAAGTATCTCGGCCGTCCGTAAAAGCATGGACGAAGATGTCCATTACGCCTTTTTCACGCGCGGCGTTAGCCAGCGCAATCATGTGCAAATAATGGCTGTGCACGCCGCCGTCAGAAACCAAGCCTAGCAAGTGAAGCCGATGACCGCGCGCGCCCGCGAATGTTTGTTGCAAAACTGGGTTACGCGTTAGTTCGCCCTTTTCGATTGCTTTGTTAATTCGGGTCAGATCTTGATAAACGATCCTACCTGCTCCCAGGTTAAGGTGGCCAACTTCCGAGTTGCCCATCTGTCCCTCCGGCAACCCGACGTCGACACCACTGGCGCTCAATTTAGACCAAGGATAACCCTGGTAGAGCTTGTCGTGAACGGGCGTCGACGCGAGCAGTGTAGCATCTCCATTCTGATTGCGCTTTTCCTGGCCCCCTGGATTGATGCCCCAGCCATCGCGAATGATGAGCATCACTGGGCGAGCCATACGTTGCCCGCACTTTGGCGATGAACGGGAAAGTCGACAAGCGGTTCTTTCGTTGACAACCGAACAGACGCGCGCCTACATCGGCCTCGTGAAATGGCGCAATCAGTTGCTCGCGCTCTTTTGTCTTCTCGTGTTTGCGGGCGTCGGTGTTCTTTATTTTCAACATTGGGTCATCCGGAAACCATTTGGAATTATCTTATTTGTCGGAGAAGGGCTTTCTCCCGCTCGGCTGGCGCCTACGCGTGTCTATGCTGCCGGAGCCGGCACCCGCTTGAACGTGGATTCGATGGCGCATGCGGCTTTGGTAATGAATTACTCGAAGGATTTTGCCGCTCCAGACCAGCCGGCTGCCGCAACCGCAATCGCAACGGGTGAGAGAGTCAACAATCGCGCGCTTGCGGTGAATAGCGACGGGAAGCCTATTAAGAGCATCGTTGAACTAGCGCGCGAGCATGGACGAGCCACAGGGCTGGTAACGGACACAAAACTCACTGATCCAACCAGCGCGGCTTTTTACGCGCACCGAAGTCTCGCGACCGATGTCGAGAAGATCGCCGCTGACTTCGTGGATCGAGGAAATATAGACATCGCACTGGGTGGCGGCGCGGCCCAATTTCTTCCCGCCACAAAAGGCGGCGACAGACAAGACAATCGCGATCTGTTGCTCGAACTCCGGGGCAACGGGTTCGATATTGTTCGAACGCGAACCGAGCTGGAAACAATTCCCGCGTGGCGCCGGCCGAAACTTTTCGGTGTTTTTGATGACGGAGACCTCGCGTTCACGAACCAGGTGGAAGAAAGAAGTCAGCAACCCAGTCTTTCAGACATGGTGCGGCGCGCAATCCAATTACTTCAATACAACACTGGCGGCTATTTGCTGGTTGTTGACGCGGGGCTGATGCGCAAAGCAGCACAAGATAACAACGGAGAAAGAACCCTCAGCCAGACAGTTGAACTGGATCGCGCAGTGGGGATTGCACGAAGCTATGGAGGACCAAGATCGACAATCATCGTTTGCGGCGACGTGGCAATCGGTGGACTAAGTTTGAATGGATTTCCTTTTCGCAAAGATAGCGGCATCGCGCTGTTAGGATTTAATTCATCGGGCCAGCCGTGGATCACTTGGGCGACCGGTCCTCACGGCGACAAATCGTATGGAGCGGCGAAAATACCTGGCAAACAAGACGGCAATGAGACCAAAGAACCGGAGCAGGAGCAGCAGGAGCCGGCAGCGTTCTATACGAAGTCCGCGCTGATCACTGTTGAAGATGTCGTTGCGTTCGGCAACGGCCCCGGAACCGACGCGCTAGAAGGTGTAGTGGAAAGCACAGCTGTTTTCGAGATTTTGCGCGACGAGCTTTGATCTGTGGGCCGGATGCGACAGGACGTGCGCGAATATCACGGCGCTGCATCAGCGGTTGTTTCAACGCCGTTTAAGCGCCGCTACTTCGGGGTCTCATGATAAGGCATGTGCAGTCGGTAAAGAGCTATCTGTTGCTCAAGTTCCGTGGTTAACGAATCATCGTCATGCATTCGCGCGAGTTGCATCGCCGTGCGGGCGCTTTCGATGGCCTTTCCGAATTGCCCGGTCTCCGCATACGCCGCTGCCAGAGTACGTAGCACAACGGTGTTAGTACCTCCCGACAGTTGATCCGCTTGCCTCGCAATCTCAACTGCCTTGCCACCGTTTCGCAACGATTCGCTGGGAGAGGTAGCCAGCAGCCAGGCTAGATTAGTTAAGGCAGAAATCGATTGTGGAAAAATTTTCAGCGCTTTTTCGTAATGTCGGATGGCTTCGGCTGTTTCGCCCTTTTCATCGAGGGCAGCAGCCAGGACGGTGTGACAATCTGCATCGTCAGGCCGGATCAACAGAGCAGCGCGGCAATGCGCGATTGCAGTATCGAGTTCGCCTTTCTCGACAAACGCTCGGCCGAGACTGTAGCGCGCGAGAAAGTGATCGGGCCATATTGCTATTGCTTTTTGGTAATGAATGATCGCTTCGTCGATTCGTTTTTTCTCAAGTAGAGCATTGCCCAAAGACACCTGACCATCTGGATCGTTTGGTTCCATGGCTACCGCTCTTTCGCAATGGAAAATCGCTTCGTCCACTTTGCCTTGTGCTAAGAGAGCCGTGCCCAGATTGTACTCGGCATCCCACGAATCGGGCTGCATTCGCAAGGCAGCCCGGTAATGAGCGATCCCATCATTGAGCTGGCCTTTCTGGAGGAGGACGATGCCGAGGTTGGTGTGAGCCATCCAGCATTCGGGATTTCTTGCCAGAGTGGTGCGCCACAGCGTTTCGATATCGCCATACATTGCGGCTTGTCGCCACGTCAACGCCGCCAGAGTGGCAACCACAACCAACGCCGCGCTCCAAATGAAGGCGCGATACTGCTTGAACACACCGGCCAGACTAAATACGCCTGCCGAGAAGAGAGCGATCGGCCCTATGCATGCCAGATACTGATAGTGGTCCGCGACGAATGTGTACCGAAATGTGAAGAGCATGATAAACCCAAGCACCGGGCTGAGCGTGGCCACGAAAAATGCTGCTGTGACTTCGGCGCTGCGCCCCACATAGCGCCTTATGAAGTAGATCGCTGCGCATAATACGATTCCCGCCAGCAACCAGGTGTAATCCAGCGGGTGCTCCGGAGAGATGTTCCATCTTGGATAAATGAAGGTCAGATTAGACGGCCAGATCAGTTTGCTCAGATAAAACCACACAGCCCGGCTTGCGATGAGAATCCGCTCAATCGGAGTCAGGAACGCAAAGACGGCGCGGCTTGTGCCCTGATGGTATCGCTCCCACCAGACCGTGAGCAGACCCATGCCCATGCCCAAGATAACAAAAGGAAGAATCTGGATCAGACGTCGCGTGTTAATCGGCCTTTTCTGTAACCAAAGAATCAACAACAACGCCGCCGGCAAAGTACATGCCGTGCTCTTAGCTGACAACGCAAGCACGTAGAGGATAAGAGCCAGCCCATAAAAACGCCACGGCCGCTTCGTCCGCTCATCAATAAACACGATCCACGCCAGGAGCGTGAGGAGAAAGAAAAAGCCCATCAGCACATTTTTGCGTTCGGTGATCCAGGCAACCGATTCCACCTGCACGGGATGCAGAGCAAAAATCGCGCCCGCGAGCCACGCGCCCGGCACGTTCAAGCGCGCCAGCACCCGCCACACCAACAACGCGTTCGCAACATGAAGCAGAAGATTGACCCAATGGTAGCCGGAAGGATGCAGTCCCCAAATTGCTCGCTCGAGGCGAAAGGTGGTATAGACGAGCGGAAAATATTGCGAAGGCGAGTCGAGCGAAAACCAAATCCGCCTTAAACCGTCGGATGCGGTCAGCAGATCGTTTCGTCACGGCCGCCAACAACGCGCCAAAAACGCAGACGCGTCCACGCGAAGAAAAGGCGAATTCAGGAATCTTTCGCAGCATTGGCATATCAGACGCCGTTTTGAGAAACCGCAGTGCAATAGAAATCGCTCAGTTGCAAGTCGCCCTTTTGTATCGGAGAAACACGTTTCGTGGCGCATCAGATCGATAGAAACCGGAAAACGTTGCGTTTTGGCTGGTACGCGCTGGCTGTAATCGTTTTCGGCCTGGTAATCGCAATCCGGATTCGATTGCTGGGGATTCCACTAGAACGCGACGAAGGGGAATACGCTTATGCCGGCCAACTGATGCTGCAAGGCATCCCTCCATATAAGCTCGCCTACAACATGAAGTTTCCGGGCACCTATGCCGCCTATGCCCTCATCATGTCAATCTTCGGACAGACAATCCTCGGTATTCACTTGGGCTTGCTCCTCGTCAATACCGCCACAAGCGCGCTGATTTTCTTATTAGGCCGACGCCTTATGAATAATTCCACGGCCGGAATCGCCGCAGCAACCACGTATCTCGTTCTATCCGTGAGTCCATCGGTCCTTGGTTTGGCTGCTCACGCGACGCATTTTGTCATGCTGCCAGTCCTTGGAGGAACGCTGCTTTTGCTCAACGAATCGAGTCGCCAACACTCGGGTCGATTAATCGCAAGCGGACTGCTCTTTGGTCTTTCAGTACTGATGAAACAGCCCGCTGTTTTTTTTATTGTGTTTGCAGCGATTTATCTCGTCTTCAAAGATGTCCAGCGTGGAATCGGGCTGAAGGACATCCTTTTTCGAATTCTGTTCTTTAGTACCAGTGTCATTCTTCTCTTTTGGATTGTGTCCTTTCTTCTCTGGCGCGCAGGGGTATTCGACAAATTCTGGTTTTGGGCAATCGACTATGCGCGCCTTTATGGCAGCTTGGTACCCCTCAGCCAGGTACCGCAAATTTTCTTGCGTAGCATACAGGAGGTGATTGGAGCCGGCTGGACACTCTGGATGCTGGCTGGAATGGGAGTAGTTGTGGGTTTGTTGGATAAGCGGATGCGAGCCAGCGCAATCTTTTTGTTCGCCTTCTTCTTGTTCTCAGCATTGGCGCTATGCCCGGGATTTTATTTCCGATATCATTATTTCATCCTGGTTCTGCCGGCGGTCTCGCTGCTTGTGGGTGCTGCTGTCAGTAAACTATCCGATCTTCTGGCCGATCAGATAATTGCGGCAAGATTCGTGCCCCTGCTACTGCTTTGTGCGGCCTTGAGCCTGCCAATCTTGTCGGACCGAAAATTGTTGTTCGCGCTTTCTCCGGTCGAAGCGTGTCAAACGATCTATCCCGAGAGTCCGTTCCCGGAATCCGTCAGGATTGCGGAGTATGTGCGCGAACGTACAAGCACAGATGATACAATCGCGGTATTGGGGTCGGAACCGCAGATTTATTTTTATTCACGGCGACATTCCGCCACCGGATATATCTACACGTACGGGTTAATGGAGCCGCAGAGATATGCGCGACGAATGCAGGAGGAGATGGTTCGCGAGATCGAACGCGCCGCCCCCAAATATCTGATATCGGTGGTAATGCACGATTCGTGGTTGCAGCGGCCTGGAGCCGATCGCCTGATCTTTGACTGGGCAAATCAATACACCGCGCAGAACTACTCCGTCGCCGGTTTTGTGAACATTAGGCCTGGACAAACCGACTACTTCTTTGGGGATGTCCCCACATCGGTTGAGAGTCTCAAAAACTACATCTTGATTTACAAGCGAAACCCGTAAGCCGTCTTTGTCGACGAAATTCTAGCGCCCCACGTGCACCGTACTAATTCTCATTCAATTGCTCTGCTTAAAACAAGCCGTCATTGGCTAGCTGTCTGCGTTTGCGTCTTTCTTGTAGCGCTCACATGGATCGTGTTTGGGCAGACGCTACGGCATGACTTTGTTAATTATGATGATCCGCGTTACGTCTATCAAAACACTAGAATAACGAACGGCCTTGACTCAGCTGGCATTGTCTGGGCGTTCACACATATCCACGCTGAGAACTGGCATCCGGTGACGACGATCACGCACATGCTGGATTGCCAGTTGTACGGATTAAAGGCTGGAGGGCATCACTTTACCAACGTGCTTCTTCATACGGTTGCCGTGGTCTTGCTGTTTCTCGTGCTCCAACAAATGACTGGTGCGATTTGGCGGAGCGCGTTTGTGGCCGCACTGTTCGCTATTCACCCCTTGCATGTGGAGTCAGTCGCCTGGGTGGCAGAGCGAAAGGATGTGCTCAGCGGTGTTTTCTTCATGTTAACCCTGCTCGCCTATGTGCATTACGCACGCGCCCTATCGACATGGCGGTATCTGGTCATGGGGTTTGTGTTTGGCCTTGGTCTTCTATCGAAACCGATGTTGGTGACAGTGCCCTTCGTGTTATTGCTTCTGGATTACTGGCCACTCGGGAGAATCAGAGGTAAGGAATCAAACATCAAACATCAGCTGTTTAGGTTGTTGTTAGAAAAAATTCCACTGATCGCACTTTCTGCCGTGTCGAGCACTGTCACGTTTCTGGCGCAACGAGGAGCACTCGGTTGGACTGAGCAGTTACCAATGTTGTCACGATTTAATAATGCTATCGTGGCCTATATCATCTATACGCGGCAGATGTTCTGGCCGGCAGGCCTTGCAGTATTCTATCCACACCCTGAAAACCGGCTCCCGCCGTGGCAAATCGGCCTGGCCTTGACCGTCCTCGTTGCAATTACGATAGCAGCGATAATTTTACGACGGAAGGCGCCGTATTTCATCACAGGTTGGTTCTGGTATCTTGGGATGCTTGTCCCAGTAATCGGACTCGTGCAAGTAGGTTGGCAGGGCCATGCAGATCGATACACCTATTTGCCGCAAATTGGACTTTATATCGCGGGCACTTGGGCTGTTGCCGATTTGACTGGTTCATGGCGGCGCCAAGGCATACTGCTGACCACTGCTGCGCTGCTCTTAGTTGCCGCTCTGATTTGGAGCGCCCGGATCCAAACGTCTTACTGGCGCGACAGCGAGACATTGTTCACCCATGCGCTTGCCGTGACCAAAAACAACGATGTTGCCGAGAATAATCTGGGCATAATTTTCCTGGAAAAGGGAAAGCTAGACGAGGCCATTTCCAGGTTACAAGCAGCTGTCGCTCTCCGCCCTGAAAACGGCCCGGCTCATAACAATCTCGCAAAGGCTCTGCTTCAAAAAGGCGAGCTGGCGCAGGCGATGATCCACTATCGCAAATTCCTGGAGATAGAACCCCAGAACGTAGAAGCGCGCAATATTCTGGGAACAGCACTCATTCAGCAAGGCCACGTAAGGGAAGCGGTCGAGCAGTGGCAAGATGCGCTGGCAATAGAGCCGGAGAACGGCAATGCTGCCAGCAATCTTGCATGGGTGTTCGCAACCTCCCCCGAAGACTCAATCCGAAATGGCGCGCGAGCAGTTGAGCTGGCGGAAAGAGCGCTGCACCTCTCGAGTGGCAAGATCCCAATGATTTTTCGGATATTGGGAGCCGCATACGCAGAGAATGGGCGCTTTTCCCAGGCAATTGAAACTGCGCAGCATGGTTCTGAATTAGCTAACAGCCAGGGTAACCAGGGATTGGCGGCCGAGCTTCAGAGGAACATCGCTGTTTACCAGTCTGGCAAACCACTGCGCGACCCTAACCTAACAATTGGCAGTTCGTCGCCACACAGTGAATAAGAACAGGGGGCAGGTTGGCGACCGGCCGGGCCTCTTACCAACAGGCTTTCGAGGTCGTACGAGAATTATCGCTGTATCCCTGTTTCTTGCTGCAATCAGCCTGGCCGTATTCGGTCAAACAATGCGTTATGATTTCGTTAATCTCGACGACGACTTATATGTCTATAATGCTCCGGCGATTCAGACTGGATTAACACGACAAGGGATAGCGCTTGCCTTTACTAGCCAACACGCCCGCAACTGGCATCCACTGGCGACTATTTCACACATGCTGGACTGCCAGCTGTATGGTTTAAAGGCTGGAGGCCATCATGCTACCAATGTTATTTTGCATACCATCGCGGTATTGCTGCTGTTTCGGGTGCTGCGGGAAATGACAGGCGCAGTATGGAAGAGCACGATTGTCGCAGCATTGTTCGCGGTTCACCCACTCCACGTCGAATCAGTGGCATGGGTGAGCGAACGAAAAGACGTCCTGAGCGCAGTCTTCTTTCTACTAATGCTGAACGCATACCTTCGTTATGTACGCGCACCGTCTATGACACGCTACATTCTGGTCGCTGTCTTGTTCACGGCGGGGCTCATGTCCAAGCCAATGCTGGTAACCGCACCCGTGATCCTTCTCCTTCTGGATTGCTGGCCGCTCCGTCGTTTCGAACGACACTCCTCAACAACAGGAAAGGTGTTAAACTCCGGCAAACAACTGCGCACAAGGCAGCGTCTCTTCCTGGAAAAGATTCCCTTGCTTCTTCTTTCTGCGGGTTCCTGTTTCGTCACATTTGTGCTGCAAAAACGCGCTACTGGCGCGATCCCGCCATTGCCGTTCCTCTGGCGCCTGCAAAACGCGCTCGTCAGCTACGTGATTTACCTTTGGGAGACATTGTGGCCGACACACCTTGCCGTCTTCTATCCCCATCCAAACAACACCGTACCAATCTGGGCAGTTGTTCTCGCGGTCGCGCTCCTTCTCGCCATCACTGTGTCAGCGATCGTTTTGCGAAACAAAAGACCTTACGTGTTTACTGGCTGGTTTTGGTATCTCGTTATGCTTTTCCCAGTGATTGGCCTCGTTCAGGTTGGAGAACAGGGTCATGCCGACCGCTATACCTACCTCCCGCATATCGGGCTGTTTCTGCTCGCAGTTTGGTTGGCTGCTGACTTGGTAGCGGCCCATCAGGCCAGATCGCGGCTTGCTATAGCCACCGTGGTGGTAATCATCCTTGCTCTGGCCTGGGCTGCATTCATTCAGACCTCCTACTGGCGCAACAGCGAAACTCTTTGGACTCATGCACTCGACGTGACTTCTGACAACGATTTTGCCCATAATAATCTCGGCTATCTGTGCGTGGACCAGGGGGAATTCGACAAAGCGATCTCACACTTTGAGGCAGCGTTAAGAATTAGATCCGGTAAGCTGAATCCGCACTACAATGTAGGTTCAGCCTTTGTGCGAATGAACCTCGCCGATGCTCTGGCCCGAAAAGGACAGCCCGATGAAGCGATGGTTCACTACGAAGAGGCAATAAGATTGCAACCGAATTATGCAGATGCCTATTACAACCGCGGAAACGTTCTTTTTGCAGAAGGGCGTATCGACGAAGCGATGGCCGATTGGGAGAAAACACTCCAAATACAACCTAATGACGCGGATGCGCACACATGCATTGGCAACGCTCTTTTGAGGAAAGGCTCACTCAAAGAGGCGATCGCCCATTACGAAAAGGCATTGGCATTAGCACCCGGAGATCCTCATTCTCGCAACAACATTGCGTGGGTGTTGGCGACATCCTCTGATGGCTCAATCCGTGACGGCGTTAAAGCAGTCGAGTTCGCGCAAGAAGCAGTGCAGCTTTCGAGTGGCAGAGATCCAAACTTCGTTCGGACGCTTGCAGCTGCGTACGCGGAGAGCAGCCGATTCTCTGAAGCGATCGCCGCCGCACAACAAGCAATCACAATAGCCGCCATGCAGGGTAAGACCGGACTGGCGAATACGCTGAGAAAAGAAATCGCGCTCTACCGCGGACACATGTCGCTACGGGAAGTGGAATCCAGGAATTAGGAGCGAGCTTCTTCTTTCGAGGTTTTATTCCGGCGGCACGTCGCGACGTGCTCGAGGCATTCCTTTCGAACGACACAGTGCAATGGCTACAACACTCGTTTTTGCTTCGACCAAGACGGTTGAGAGCGAGCACGACCAATTTATCTAGGCTCCTTGTGATAGGGGCGACCCGCCTCGTAAAGCGCAATTTCTTTTCGCAAAACGTCGCTCAACACGACGTTGCCTTGGTTATCAGCTGCTTGCAGTGCCTGGTGAGCTGTGTCTCTGGCCTCATCAAAGCGTCCAGCCTCAGCATAAGCAGCGGCCAAAATGCGTAAAATAAGTGGCCTGTTACGACCCGATAAGCGACTTGCCTGTTCAGCAAGCAGCACCGATTCCTGTCCGTTTCTGAGCGATGGGTCGGACGAAGTCGCCAACAGCCAGGCAAGGTTACTTTGAGCGGCCACATTTTCCGGCGCCGCGCGAAGTGCGTCCCTGTATTGCGCGATTGCATCTTCAATGCGGCCTTTTGCAAGAAGCGCGCTGCCCAGATTTGCATGCGCATCCGCGTTCTCGGGAATCAGCTCAAGAGTTTTTTGGTAATGGGCAATCGCTTCATCTGTTCGCCCCCTTCGAAAAAGAGCGCTTGCAAGGTTGTATTGAGCATCGGCGTTATTGGGCGAGATGGCGACACAGGTGACGTAACAAGCAATCGCGCCGTCGATGTCCCCTTTGGAAAGAAGCGCATCCGCCAAGTTGCAGGACGCTTCGGCGTAATCAGGTCGGATTGCCAGCGCTTTTTCGTAATGCGCGATGGCGTCATCGACACGCCCAGCTTGGAACAACGTAGCGCCAAGATTGTTGTGCGCTTCCGCATCAGTAGGGTTAACTGTTAACGCTGCTTCATAATGATCGATGGCATCATCGAATTCGCGCTTCTCAGCCAGCAGGCGGGCAAGATTATAGTGCGCCTCCGCATAACTTGGCCGTAGCGCGATGGCCTCGCGATAATGAATCATTGCCTGATCAGTTTCGCCGCGATCGTGGAGAGCGATTCCCAGGTTGTAATGCGCCATCCAGCAACCGGGATTCTTGGCGAGGGTCCTGGTGTACAAAGTTACGAGGTCGTGGTAAACGCCACTTTGCTGCCACGTTAAGGCTGCGAGCAAAATCAACAGGATGCCGGAGAGCCCCACCCGCAGAAATACGACTCGTCGACCGAGCGACGAAGCTATGGCTAGCTGGCCGAAGCTTTCGGTCATGGCAGCGCCAACTAATGCAAGCGGTCCCATGCTCGCTAGATATTGGAAGTGATCGCTCACAAACGAGTAGCGAAAGAAATAGACATTAAAAAAGCCAAGTACCGGAAAAAGCGAGATCGCATAATATGCGGCAGCAAAAAATACAGCGCGACCCGCCTTTCCCGGTACCAACCACAAGAGGACTAAACCAACTGTTGCTGCCAGCAACGGCACATAGGCTATCCATTGCGATGAATGAATCTCCCACCTCGGATAAATGAAAATGAGCGGATCAGGCCAGGCTAGTTTCGCCAGGTAAAACCATATCGCGCGTCCTGCGATGATAAGACGCTCTGGCCAGCTTTGCGCCCACTCCGGACCAATAGCGGACGCATGAAATTTCTGTTCCCAAATTGTCCACGCGCTCGCGAGCGCTGAGACGAACAGAAATGGAGCGAGCGGTGCTGCATCTGTCCATCCGACTCGTCCGCGCCGCCACCAGATACATAGAGCGAGCATCACAGGCAACATGACCACTGAGGGCTTGCTTAACGTTGCCAGTGCGAAGCAGAAGAGCGAAAGAGCGAACAACATCAAGGAGCGACGGTCTCCAGTCCGCCGCCGGGGCGGTGTAGAAATCGCCTCTCCTTGGTCTCGTGGTCCCTCTTCCCACCTCAAAAAGAAGAAGATGGATAACAGATAAAACAGGCAGGACTGGGTGTTCTTTAGCTCAGTCACCCAGGCGACTGATTGCACCATCACAGGGTGCAACGCCCACAGTGCCGCGCCCAACCATGCGCCGCGGACCGCGAGTTTTCGAAGGACGCACCATAGCAATACGGCTGATCCCGCGTGGAGCAATGTGTTTAGCATGTGATACGGGAGGGGAACCAAGCCGACGAACTTATGCAGCGCCCAAAAGGTTGTCAGGACGAGCGGATAATAGACCGCTCGCGTGCTGGTCCAGATTTCCTTCAGCCCGAGCGGGCCGACTATGCATGGATTCCGGGTCAGATGCGATTCATCGTCCCAAATGAATCCAGCATGAAAGACCGGCAGGTACGCGATGAAAACACAGGCAATAAGCAAGAGTACCCAAAGCCAATCTCGCCCAAAAGATCTAACCACTAATGAACACTAATGCACACGAATCGAGAGAAGAAAAACCCGTGCCTTACTCGTGTCGGTTCGTGTTTTCGGATTCTTTTGCGATGCGGAGGTTTTGCGCGGCTTCTGGAAAGTCGGGATGGAGACGTAACGCCTCTTCGAATTGCAAGACCGCTTGGGGGATGTCGCCTTGGCGCATGAAAACTTTACCCAGATCGTTATGTGGTTGAGCAAGTTTCGGATTAATAGTGGAGGCCTTCTGAAAATGATCCTTTGCTTCGGCCAGCTCGCCGTTGTCGAAAAGCAAACTTCCGAGGTCAATATGAGCATCAACCAAACGGGGATCCGCTTGCAGAGCTTCTCGGTACTGCGCAATCGCTTCGTCCAGTTTGCGGTGTTTTTCCAGGAAGGCGCCATAGCTGTAATGCGCTTGCGCGGACTTGGGAGCTAGTCGAATGGAGGCCTCGCATTCGGCAGCCGCTTGCTCATCATGACCGAGTTGCTCCAGAAGATAAGCATAGCCGGAGTGATACTCGGCATTGTTAGGATCAATCCGCAAGGCTTGTTCGAAATGGGTTTGCGCCTCGTCCAGGTTTCCCTTCTCCATTAGCAGCGCGGCCAGGTTAACGTGGGCTTTTGCCGAGTTGGGATTCAAACGTAGTGTTGCGGAAAGTTCGTGAGCTGCGTCGTCGGTTCGTCCAGCTTCCTGCAACGCCGTGGCATAATTGAAATGCGCCCGCACACTGGCTGGAAGGTCAGCGACGATCGCCCCGAGACGCTCAAGTTTACCTTGGGCGGAGTGCACTTCCGCGAACCAAAGCGCTGTAAGAGGTATGACAAACACAGCTACCCATTTGACGCCGTGCAAAGCCCAACTCGGCAGCAAGGCATTTGTTGAAACATCAGCGGTGCCGCCGCTGATGCCGAGAGATTGTCGAGTAGATTTCTCGCGGACTTTCCAAATGAAACCGTCGTAATAAAAATGGAGCAGGGCCGAAGCGGTTACTACGCCGGTGAGAATCCGTTTAACGGCTTCGATGCCGACATACGACTTGGACAAACTCAGTCCACCGTACGCGAGCACCAAGCCTACATAGACGCCTACGAGTGCCCCGCTGCGCCGAAACACGAAACGCATAAACCCGCCGATCGAGCTATCGCTCTCGACCCGTTTACGGTTGTAAATCCAGACAAGCGAGAGGTATTGCACATCGTGAAACACTTCGAACAATGCAATGCCGACAAGAACACTGGCTACGATATTGTTGCAGTACCACCAAAAAGAAATGCTCGTAACAAGAAGGACGAGCTTTACCGGGCTTGGTCGCTTCCCGCTGGACCACTGCCAAATGAAATTTGCCAGAAATACGGCTGCGACTACCAGTGCGACGCCAAGCAACCCTTGCTGCGCCGCTCGAAGAAGCGCTGGTGGAATAAACGGGCCGCCGGCAGCATAATAACTTTCAAGCGTGTCGGTCATCCTCTGGGGCGAAAGAAGGACAGCGGTTGCAAACCAGATCCCGCAGACGGCAAAATCGAGGCGACGCGTTAACTCAGCAAAGGAGCCAACCTTCGCATCGTAGATGCGGCAGAACCCGTAAGTTTGCATCATTCCGTGCCAAACGCCCCAGACAAACGCGACAAGCACAATGCCCCTGAGGTCCCACAGAGAAAACGCAGCGCAAACCACCACGAGGAAAATCGGCGCGCAAATGAATCGCCATCGGAAACGCTGAAATAAGCCGCGGTCCCCGTACGCGCGAATCATTCCCGGCAAGTGGTGTCCCATTGCGCCGAACGCAGCGACAAAAAGATAAATGTCTTCGGCGGCCCAGAGTCCCTGTGCTGCTACAAAGATCGGGACCAGCAACAGCGGCGTGCAGACGTAGAGAATCAAATCGCGCCAGCTGTCCAGAATCCACAAATTAGACTTCCGTCCGGCGGCTGCCGGAGCAGGCGCAGCCGGGACAGTTTGCGGACGTGAGAATGCAGAAACGTGCTGCATGCCTTTTAGCGGAACCAAGTCTTCCTCAAACTGCGGTGAAAATCAATCCCTGAGATCATTCTGAAGCATTAATGAAAATGAATGGACACGAAGTTCAATCTCTTGATTTACGAGCGAATCGCGCCTTCGAATTCTATCTGAGACTCGACTAGTTACAGCAAACCAACAATCGACTGATTACGATATCGATACATGTCTCGATATAGCTCGACGTGATGCTTGCGTCCGATATGTCCAGACGCTCTCGCTCACGTCCTGCATCCTTGTCCTACTCGTGCTCGCGTTCGGTCTGATGTCGAAACCGATGCTGGTGACCGTTCCTTTCGTTCTCCTATTGCTGGGAGTACCGGGCCTTAAAGCGGTTTCCACCAGAGGCTTCAGCCACGCGTGGCCAGCAGCGTAGAGTTGAAGACCGGCGAGCATATTCGACGAAATCTTCTCGAAAAAATTCCGTTGCTATTTCTTTCATTGCCTCTTGCGCAGCAACTCCTCTTGCTAGCGGCGACGCCCATGAGAGCGAATTCGATTTCAGGATTTATGAGCTGACGGCATCAGCCGCCGATTGAGCGGTCGACCGCTTCCAAACATTGGTAACCAAGAAAACAACGGAGCTCATTAGAAAAAAAAGCACGGCGAGATTGCGAAAGGTCATGACGAGCGGGGGCCAATGCGGATGACCGATGAAGTCCCACGTGCCGCGCAGCCATGGATTGCCGCAGAGGAGCCAGTATAACGAATAGAGATAAGCACTTGCGAGGAATAAGGCGGGAAGAAAGAACCAGCGCGGAAGGAAAAACCACAAGGGTAGCGACCAAGCGAAATACTGAAAGGCCCAGTAGTCGCTGATTCCATAGACCATAACGTAGCCCATGGCGATGGTTGCGGCGACCTGCTCAACCGAAGATCGATGTCGCCGCAGCCAGACGAGCCCAAGCAAAAGTGCAAGACTGATTTGCCAGCTGTGTTCGAGAAAAAACAATGCTACGCGCAAATATTTTTCCGGCCACACGTTAATCGGCCAAAAAGTGGAGAAGAGTAGCGCGCTCGGTCCCCATACCGGCACGCCAGCGGTCGTTTGCAAAATAAGGCCGCGATACTCGAAAACGTTCCGATAAACGATGAGCGGGTCCTGCACTAGCGCGGGCAAGTAGGTGGCTAGTGCCGTCGCGCCAGCGATAAGCAGAAAAACGATGCGAGATCGCCAGCTTTGAAAAAAAACGAGCAACCCGGGCAGTGCAAGAATTCCGGGGAGCTTGATCCAAAATGTGGCGCCGAATGCGAGCGCGGCCGCATGCTCGCGTCTCTGTGCAAGAAACCAAAGACACAGCACCAGGAAAAACGCGATAGCACAATCGGTGTTGCCGTGATAAGCGGAAAGAATGATCGCGGCCGGGCTCAGCCAATACGTAAGCATGGTGGTGCGAAACGGAATTCCCATAGCTTCACTCGCGCGTAGAATCAGCGATTCCACTTTTGACATGAACGGAGGATGATTCGCCCATTCGTTGGCATGGTAGTAACCGATGAGGCCGTGATCGCGCACGCCGGTCGCGTGCGTCGTCCAGTCGTTGATGTCGTAAGTGCCTTCGGTGAAAACGACGCAGTAAAAACGAAGCGCCGCGCCGAGGAAAAGCGCAATCCAGAACGTGGAGTGCTGCGGCGAGAATGCGGCGAACCATTTTGCGCGGCGCGCGGGCGCTTCGATGAATTCATTTTCCATGAGGCGCCGAAACTCTATCCCGACCGTAGGATGATCGTCTATGCAAATCAATTGATCGCGCGGACAACCGAGGCGATCTCTTGTCGCTCATCGTCGAGTGACATCACGTTTCGCAAACCGCCGTTGGCATCCCCGTACGATACTGCTCACCCGCTGGCTCATAATGTGGGGATAACATGGTTTAGTCCGGTCTCTTATTTGAAATGGACTGGTGTGGTGTTCTGGCTTCTCAACCCGGGAACGGTGGCCTCCTGTGCCGCCCTGGCGGTTTTACCCGTCCTCTATCTCTCTCTGCCTCTGGCGCTAATCCAAAGGGCGGGCATTCGATCGACTTCCTCCGACGCTTCTCCGGGCGGTCCTTGGGGTCCTCTCGCCGTGGCCTGCACCCAGATTATTCGGAACGGCCTGACCTTGCAAAGCCCCTATAAGCAAACCGTTGCCTATCTGCGCGGCCGGCGCTCTAGCGACCAGGTTGTGGACGCCAATTGGCCGGTCTGGCAGTTTTATTTGAAAGTCCGCATGGCCTCACGTCCGGAAGACGGGCTGGCGACGGCCGACACTCTAAAAAACATGATGCAGACAGCTCTCCAGACGAATACGCCCCCGGTTGTTCCGCTGGTCCTTGTGAACAGGGATCTGTTCGGCGAAGAATCGAGGTTCCGGACGTTCTTCAACAGATTGTTCACCCTCCTGCCCGGCGCCGAGTGGCCGATGCGGTATGCGCGACTGCCGGTCTTTCAGAAAGAGACGTTCGGCTGGATGTACACCGATGTGCGTCGATACCATCCGGGCTTTGTGACACTGTTCTGGATCGACAAGGACACCCTGGACCGTCTTCTTCCCGGCAGACCCTCATGACCCGGACCGCGACCTCTGAAAAAGCGCTTACCTACGTGGACGTCCACTGCAACCTCTGTGGAGGCTCCACCTACCGCATCAAGTACAGGACAGCAAGCCCCACTCCTGCCATTCCGGATCAGGCGCATTACCAGGCCAGCACGGATCGCTACGGCGATTTCGGGCAGATCGTGCAATGTCTCTCCTGCGGCCTGATCTACACCAACCCGCGTTTGGAAAGCGCTGACATCCAGGCGATGTACGCGCGGTCGGAGGACGAAGAATACAGCGAGGAAAGTTCCAGCCGGAGCATCAACGCTCATTTGAGTCTCAACACCCTGATGCCGCTGGTCCCGCAGGGCCGTCTTCTCGATGTCGGCTGCTCCACGGGATACTTTCTAAATGCGGCGCGCCTGCACTACGATGTCCAGGGCATCGAGCCGTCGCAGAAGGCCGCGAAATACGCGCGGGAACAGTTAAAACTGAATGTAAGGACAGGAAGCCTGGAGGAAGCCGCGCTGCCCGCGGCGTCCTTTGCCGCCGTCACCCTGATCGATGTCATCGAGCACTTGACGGACCCCATGGGCGCGTTTCGGCAGGCGCACCGGCTTCTGCAGCCGAACGGCTGTCTGTATCTGGTGACGCCCAACATCGGCAGCCTGACCGCCCGGCTGCTGGGGAAGCGCTGGTGGGGGCTCCGTCCGGCGCACATTTATTATTTCTCACGGTCAACCTTGAAAGCGATGTTGGAGAAAGCGGGCTTCGAGGTGGTGGTGTCCCGTTCCTTTGGCCGCGCCTTTTCCGGCCGCTACTGGGTAAGCCGCGTGCGCAATTACTCCCCCTGGGTGACGCGCTCCGCGCAGTGGCTGATTAACCGTCTGGGATCGCCAACAAATTGATCTATATCAACACATTTGATTCGATCGAGATGTGCGCCCGTCGAAAGGCGTCATGACAAATTCCATTTCCGCGGCAAGAGGACCGCTCGAAACACCCGAAAAGCTCGGATTGATTTCTAATTTGCAGACAAAATCATTTAATCACTTATGAGCCGCGGCGCTCCACGGTCTCTGCGGTGACCCTTTAAGCCAAAAGCAAAACGGCCGAGCTCAAACTGCGGCGAAAATCAATCCTGTAAGAAGGAATGAGACACGAATTCCACGAATTGACACTAATTAGTCCAGGTTTTCAGGAGCCAATTTTGCCAGCTTGAAGCAATTCTTGGCTGGTCGTGTGTCATAAAACCACCCTTTTCCATTCCAAAGAATCGCCACCGAAATTCACCAACAGCCCGAGCCGAAGTTTCGAGGCGGCCAGATAGTTGAGCACTTGTTTGACGTGCGAATCTGTCAGGCTCTCGACCGCTTTGGCCTCAAGGAGAATTTTACCCCAGACAACGAAGTCCGCGTAATAAAAGTGAGGCAGGATGACTCCTTTGTAGCTGATCTCATAACTTTTCTCGCGCGAGAACGGAATTCCGGCTCGGCTCAGTTCAACAACAAGAGCGTCCTTGTAGATGATTTCGTCGTGACCCTTTCCCAGCTCGCGATGAATCTCGAGGCAAAATCCTACGAGTTGATAAATCTCCTCCTTGTAAAGCAGTTCATTCATCTGCGACGCGAATTACACGAATTGGAGCGCGGGACACGAATTACACGAATTGCCACAAATCTAAGTTCACAAGGATTGCATCGAGCACCGTGTCTCTAAGGCTTAGTGTAAATTCGTGAAATTCGTGTCTAGAAAAGCAAAACGGCCAGGCTCGTAACGAGCCTGGCCGCTGTGAATTATGCTGCTTTGTGCTTTAGAATCGCTTCTTCAGCCCGACGTACCAGTACCGGCCTTTAATCGTCGCAAGCGATTCGTCGTAGCCGTTCTCGAACGCGCCTCCCACGAACGGCGGGTCTTCGTCGGTCACGTTCTGCATACCAAGCGTGATCGTCGTATTGTTTAGCCACCATCCCCAGTTGTTGCAGCCGTATTCAGCCGTAGATACTGGGACGACATTTTTCTCTTTGCCGTCCTTCATCCTGACATTTTTTCCGCCATCCTTGGCAAAGCCGGGCACTTCTGCTGGCGCCGGTGGCGGCAGGTTGAACGTGTAGTTTAGGATCAAGTCCAGCGTAGTCCACGCGGCCACTTTCCGCACGCGCTGTGACACCTGCCCCGGAAAGTGCGGATTTGGATCCCCGTTCGATAAGAAATGCCCTTCAATTCTCGGCTGTTGAAACTTGACCGTGGGCGGAAAGAACGGAACCGCGGCGGTCGATAAAGGATCGAAAAGCCCTTGACCTCCCACCAGGGAGAGATTGTCATCTTGGTATTGGCCGATCCAGTGGACTACTGCGCCCACATCGAGCCCAGCGGCCCACGTGTCCGCCGGGCCATCGTAAAAGATACTGAAGTTAGCCCGATGCCACGGCAGCGAATTCGTTAGAGCGAATCCCGGCGGCAGGAATGTGCCGGCAATGCCGAACCGTTTCGTCGTGGAGTTGGGTTGAAATTCCGCCCGAGACAGCCAGGTGCCGTTGACCGTGGTGGTCAATCTGCCCCAATCGCCGCCGCCGAAGATCGACGAATCCAAAATATAGATCGCTTCGTAGTCGAGTCCTTCGAAGACTGCACCGGAAAGGTTGTTGCTGGGATCGATGACCAGCGTGACCGGACCGACTCCACCGCCCTCGCTAGGGCCACGAAAAACCAGGGGCCCGTTCTGCTGAACCCCCGGGGTCGGGGGATTATTCTCGATGAGGAATTGCGCACCCAGGGCCGCCACGATGTCGCGCATGTCGATGTGCCACCAATCGGCGCTCAGCGTCAAGCCCTTGATCCATTTCGGGCTGTAAACAATTCCGTAGGTCCATTCATAGGCCACTTCTGGATGCAGAGTGGGGTTTCCTATGACCCGTTCCTCGACCTGGGGCTCGGTCTCAACCGAAAACGGATCTGTGACGGCTGGGAAGTTCTGCGAGGAAGCAGGCGTAAGCTCCCCGAGCGTCGGTGCATGGAACGCTTCAGTGTAGCTGCCGCGCAAAGTCACCGCGCCGATATACTTCGGATCAAGCGGTTGCCAGCGCACGGAAACTTTTGGCTTCTGCGCATTATACCTGCTGTGCGCCGCCGGCAGTCCTGCGAAGAGTCCCGAAGGCAGTACCGCCGAGGTGTTGTTGCTGTACCACTCCTCGCGCTCGGCAAAGTCCACCTCAAAGCTATAAAAGCCGGGGAAGTTCCACGTGGGACTGGTGAATGGCACCCGCACTTCCTCGTAGATTCCCCACACATCCCGGTTCACACGGAAGCTTTGTCCATCCACCGAGCCAATCGTTTGGAACGTGTTATTGAGCGCGTCACGATCGCGCGTGAATCTCGGCGCATCGTACTCACCGCCAATGGCAAATGAGACAGGCCCGGCCGGAAGGTTGAACAGGTCGCCGTTAATCGTGGCGTAACCTATCGGCAATTCGTACTCACCTGAGTTATGCAGGGTGACATAAACTGCCTGCCTGGCCCGCTTGGTGTTGTGGCCGAGGATACCCAAGAACGGATCAAACGCAGTGGCAGGATCTGTACTCAGAAGCGCGTCGCGTAATCCGGGTTGACTGACTTCACCAACGGACAGGTCCTGCCCTTCGTTCCGCGAGTAACGGAAACCCAATTCCCAGTTCCACGTCTTGAAGTAATCGGCAATTTCTCCCATCTCCCCCCTCAGCCCAACGTCGAACAGCTGGTCCCAGTAGGTGAATTTCTCGCTCCGCGGACCGGTGTCGTTAATACCGCGGAACCGAACACCAGTAGTGACCGGCAGACCATCTCCGTTAGGAAAGAAATTCGGAATAACCGCATCTGCAACGGTGAACGGGTTCCAGGGATTCGTGAGCGGCACACTGATGCCATTGGGACTAAAGAATGTGCTAGTGTTTCCGTTCTTAAATGGATCGGGTGTAAACGGCACAGCCGCCAGGGACGCATCGAAAAACGAGCGCGCATATTTAAAGTCGGCAAACACTGTCAGGTACTTGTCGCATATGTCACGCGTGAAAGAACCGTAGTACACTTGACGGTCTCCTGGCGGGAGAGCCGGCGTGAAAGCGGCAAAGTTGAAGAAGAAATAGTCACCACCCCCCTTATAATCAGTGCCGAACTGTGGCAAGACATTGAAATTACTTGGATTATTGATACCAGGGGCACCGGGATAGGCATTTGGATTAACCGCATAGGGGCTCTTATAGAATGGAGACACCCTCCGGTTCGGAGCTGAATGCGGCAGCGGAGTGTTCACATTGATCTCCGGCAAACCGTTGGCGCTTTGACCGAAAAACAGCCTCGGCAACAGGCGACGGTTTTGCACACGGCCAGGGAAATTCCCGCTGCGTCCTTCAAATCCGCCAAACGGAATAAAGAAGGCGTTCCTCGAAAGGTCCCTGTCACGGCTGAAAATTCCGCCGGTGCGCTCCCAGAAATCGGCGATCACCACAATGTCTGTCTTGTCATCACCGGTGCCGGCTTTCAACCATGCCTCCCACTCGCCCATCTCATTGGATGCTCCGAGGTTTGTGTTCCCGTACGTACCCCCGATTTCGAGCCCGCGGAATTTGTGGACCAAGAAGAAGTTGACCACACCGGAGATCGCGTCCGAGCCGTACACAGCCGAGGCGCCATCCTTAAGAATGTCCACGTGATCGATCATCGAAAATGGTATCAGGTTAATGTCCGGACCTCCGCTGAATCCAGCGACACCCAACGAACCGTAGGCGACGCGTTTGCCGTCGACTAGAACCAGGGTTTCCTTCGGCAAGAGACCGCGCAGGTTGAACTGGATGGTGCCGTCACCGCCGTTGCCGATGTTCAGGTTCACCGTGCCGCCCGCTTGTTGTGGAATGAATTCCTGCAGGTCCGTTGCGTTGCGGATACCCAGTTTCTCAATGTCCTGCGGACGGTATGTGTCCACGGGGTTCGGGCCGGTCTCTTCCGCTGTGGGAATGTTCGAACCGGTCACGATGACGCGTTCGACCTCAGCCGCTCCTGCTGGTGCACCCGGAGGGGGAGGCGGAGGTGGAGCAGCCGGAGCCGGCAATTGCGCGAATGCGTTGGATGCAAGAATGAATGGAAATCCGACGCTCGCCATCAGAGCAAGCCGAACGAATCTGAACGTTTTTAGTGCGTTTTTAGTCATTAGTTTCTCCATTGGTTTGGTTAGGTTTCGGCAGGGTTATTAAATTTCTAAAGCGCTGACAAGCTTTTTTTTCACTTTTTCTAAACTTTTTTTGAACGGCCAACCAGGGCTGTTTGTCGCTCGAAGTTCCGGTCTAGCGGAAGAGGCCAACGGCTGGCAAGCTTTTTTCTCAGTTTTTTTGAATTTTTTTTAGGCCACGCGCCGGGATTTTGGACAGCGGATGACTCGGATTACCTCCGACCGGGATTGATTCGATTTGAATTATGCCAGTACAGAAAATGAAGTTGTTAAGATCCCAACGTTCGCTGCGGTTGGTCGTTTTGATGGTGGGGGTTGCCGGCGTTTGGCTTTTCACCCATTGCCGCGACAAACAAACAGACACTGGCCATCGACCAATCATTTCATTCGCGACAGTTAAGCCGGTGCTGGAGGCGCTCGCTGACAAACTGCCGCCGCAATTAAGGGAGCCGAACGAAGCCAAGTGGAAGACTTGGGCCCAGCACGAGGATGACGTCGTTCGTGGTCGTCTCAAGCAAGGGGCGCTGGATTCCATGATCAACCTGCTCTTGTTCGGTACTTCCTTCACGACACAACCGCGGGTGATAACGATGCACGACCTCCACGATCCGGTCGTGCAGTCGCGGGTGGATGATCTTTTACAAGGCCTTCGCAATCCAGGAAGAAACGAGCGGCTTATCTTTCTGCGAAACGTCCTTCGACGCAGCGGAATGGATCCCGACAGTTCGACCGGAGACGAGAAGACAAAAGCTTTCGTCCTCGAAAATCTTCGGCGTGTTGTCCAGGAGCAGAACACTTTTCGCGAACAGTTTGATGAGGCAACCCACGAGAGCGACCAAGCGGCCGAGCTTTCCAAGCGCTCGCGGATGTTTCACGATCGCGGCATCTCGCTTGATACCACGATTCTGTCGAGCTTCGGCATTGAGGGAGCGCTGCGGTACATGAAGGACCGGGCAGTGCTTTCAGGAAGATCGATTACTCGCGTCGCGGTGATCGGCCCTGGTTTGGATTTCACCGATAAAGGATTCGGTTACGACTTTTATCCGCTCCAGACGCTGCAACCGTTCGCGGTTTACGATTCGCTCATTCGATTAGGACTGGCAGAACCTGGAAAGATCGACATTACCGCCTTCGACATCAGTCGGGAGGTTCTCGAGCATTTGCGCGGCGCGAATGACCGCGCCAAAAAGGGCGAGAACTACGTCGTGCAATTGCCCCGCGAGTCTTGGCCATGGGTTGCGGACGCAGTTCAGTACTGGCGTTCGTTCGGCAGCGAGATCGGTGAGCCCGCGGCTCCGGTTCAACCTCCGCCGGCTCTCAAAGGTCTTGAGACGCGCGCAGTCGCGATTCGTCCCGACGTCATTCTTTCATGTAAACCTGTCGATTTGAATGTCGTTTTCGAACAGTTCGATCGATCGGACACAAGACGATTTGATCTGATCATCGCCACAAATGTTTTCCTCTATTACGACATATTGGAGCAAGCGCTAGCGCTTCAGAATATCTCGACACTTCTCAAGCCGGGAGGATTTTTCTTGACCAATGATTGGCTGCCGGGTCTGCCTCAAATCCCGATGCGCTCCATGGGATACACACCAGTGCGATTTGGAGAGAGCGGTGATTGGGGAGATAACATTTTTTGGTGGCGGCGGCAATGAGCGTTACTCCGAACCAAGTCGATGGTCATTCGGCCTATCCGCGACAAATACCGCTATAAGGCTTGGTTCAAATGAAAAAAGTTGTATCGGCTCGAGAACGTCGGCCGGTTAATAGCGAATTGAGAAACTGTGATGAACAGCGCGATTCCTGCGACTAAAACGATCCGCGGCCACGTCCGGGAGATCCATGATAATGCCCAGGTAAGCGCGTGGCAGTAGAGAAGGAAGAACGGAACCGCTGCAGCGCTAAGGAGCCTGCCCGAGATGAAGTACGGATGTTCACGAGACGGATACACGCAAAGCCCGAAATCGAACGCCATCGATAGAATAGCAACGAACAAAACCAGGACAGCAAAGCTCGAAAATGCCAGCCAAAGACTCTCTCGCTGAAAGACAGTCAGCTTGGTTAGGCGCGGAAACAGGCTGATGACGCCGACCCCAATCGCGAGCGTGGACGAGATCCAGTAGAATGCGTCTGTCGGTTGGGAAGCGAGTCGTTTGCCATGCCAGATCAACTCGCCCCGCCAAAAACTGGCGATTAATTCCGGCCAGAACTCCTTCACTCCATTGAATGTGAAAATTGGATGGGGCCACCAATTGCTAATGGGTTTGCGAGTCCAACCCAGGAAGTCAATTTTCGATCCGGTAGCAGTAAGGTCGCCGAATGTATGATAGTTCCACGCAAACCAAACAGCGATTGGCACGACGGCAGACACTATCAAAACAGCGAGAGATACCAAAACGGGACGCGATGTTCCCTTTTCAGTGAGATTTCGAATCTTGAAGATCAAAGCTATTCCGACGACGAGGAGAAGAGCGATATTGGTGGTCTTAACCAGACAGGTCGCGGCGATGGCAAGCCCGGTGAAGATCGCGAGACGCAGGTTCGGCACGTCGGCCGGCAATAATTTTATCAACCCAACAAAGGCGATTCCAAAAAAAAGTGGAGACAGCGAATCGTTTTGGATTGAATAGAAGCTGGTCTGCGGCCACACGGCCAGCAATAGCGGAACGCTTAGATGCATGAATGGCCGATCGGGAAAGACCAATTGTGCAGCAACGAAGCCCAGCCAGACGAGAATCGCAGCGACGAACACGTTCAGAAAGCGAACCCAATACAACAACCAGCAGCCTGTAATGCCGATCGCGCGGCCAAGGTTGAGCCACGAACCCGCGATAGCATAGTAAAATGGAGGTTCACCCGATTCGTGATTTTGATTGGCCTGCCACCACGCTGAGGTCCTGTTTATAACATCCTCGCGCTGTTCAACTGGTAACGTCCAGATCGGCGGCGGAAACGTTCCGGTGGTGAGTTGCTGCGGAGCCGTGAAGTACTCCGGCGTGCCGTACAAGGAAAAGCTATACGCGGATTCGGGAGAGTAATGACCCAAATCGCGCGGCACCTGGCCGCGCGCGTATTTCATCACCAAATCTACATGCGCCTGCTCATCGACATTGTTGAAAAAGGGAAATGCGGCCGAAAATATGAACACACGAGCCGCCGCTATCGCGCAAAGCAGCAATATCAACGTTCGCTCATGTTGCATCGTAAATCGGATCGCGGGCGTCACCGAGGTTCCCCCTCGATAACTGCGAGCTTCCCATATTCGTTGATCAACGGTGCGATGCCTGCCGCTTTCAATCGCGCCTCGACCACTTCGCGAAAGGGCGAATCGCTCTCAATTACAACCGCCACATGTCCGTCAGGGCTTGGTTCACGCCAAGGGATTGGTGGTGGATAAACGCGATGTCGATACCCAAAAATCGCATCGGAGACGGCGAACGTTTCACCGCATTCAAAGAGCAATGGGTAAACAAAAGACACAGTCGTCCACACGCCGGTCACCTCGCGTTGGCGCAAATGATCTTCAACGCCCTGGAGATCGACAGCGGGAACCCGTGTCATGCAATAGTTCTCCCCGCGATCGCAGAGCGTTAACGTTTCGATTTGGTTGTGGCGCGCGATGTCGATCATCAGCGCGCTTCCGGTAATGGCTACGGCGGCTAAAATCGCAGCTCCGCCGAAACGAACCAGAGTTTTGGAACAATCAAAAGAGCGCTTCAGCAGCCGGCTAGTGAGCGCTGCGAAAAAGAAACAGCCAGCCAAAAAATAACCTGGCACACGGAAGGGCGCGGTGACGTACGGGATGAAGCACGCCAATGTCAGCAGGAGCAGAAGCAGATCCCGCTCTTCATGGCCCCTGATGAAACCGCCGCGAACGGCCGCCAAGATCTTCAATGGCGACTTGATAAATGGCCAGGCCGCAACGCCAGCGGCCAGCAGCGCGATCACGAAAAACAAAAGGCCCGAGGCAGGCCGCTCCGGATAATACCAGAGCACGGTATCGGCGCCGAAAAACTTCGGCATCTCAACGAAGAAAATTTGCCACAACGCGTCGGCGTGAAGAAGGAATCCAAAACCGCCGCCGCCACTTTTCTCGAGGACTGCGTTCCAATTGGCGAAATGATGGGTGGAATTGAACACGATCGCCGGCGAATAGCCGATGATGAAACCGGCGAGTGCGATCAGCACGTTGTTAAACGACAAATTTCGACGCATCAAAAGGAGAACCCATAGCGCAACGTTAAATGCGATGCCCAGCTCCAAGCTCCAGATACTTGAGCCCGAAGCAATCCCGAATAAAAGAAACAGCGGCCATCTTCTATTCGGAGTCGATTGGATAGAAACGAACAGAATGGTCAGCAGCGGAATGGAAAGGAAATACCAGGAGTAGCCTCTCACCTGGAAGTGCCACTTGAGAAGAGATGGAGTGAGAGCGAACACGACCGTAGCCCAAAGAGCCGTGCGCTCGTCATAAAGGGCCACACACATCCGGTAAAATAGAAAAAGGCAGAGCAACGAGAGCACGACGACGCAACTTTTTAAGGAAATCACGCTGACGCTGAAAAATGCGAACGCAATCGCCGCCAGGTAAGCTTCCCAGGCCGCACCCGCATTATAGGTCTGACCATACATGTAAAAAGGGAAATAGCGCCGTTCCAGGATATGTTTGCCCATTAGCCCGATAATCGCCTCGTCGCTATGGACATGCGTTTGCGATGCCAGCAGAATCGTAAAGCGCGCTGCCGCGATGATGATAAGCAGGCCGATAAAAAGTGCGTGGCGGCGCATCAGCATTTAGCTGTCTGGATCTCGGGCGCGATCATGACAAAGCTTGGAGATCGACGATTGAGGCAGTTCTCATTTACCCGCAGACGGCACGCGGCGTGAGGGTCAGATTCAACCCGGAGGATGAAATCCGAAATCAGTCGCTAATTTTCCCCAAAGCCAATCAACGAACGAGTCTTTCTTGATCGAACCGACATTGGCTACGGCCAGCGCTTCCGCTTTTTCCACGCTGCCGTTCAAGCAGTAAAGATATGTAAGCAGGAAGGTGTCGTTGAGACTAGAGACGCCGCGATCTTTCTCAGTCTCAAGTAACCCGATTGCTCCGCCGATATCCCGCTGCGCCAGCGCGCCCGCAACTAAATCCGGCATGATTTCCAGCGGTGTTGTTAGCGACCTCTTCGCGACCCGCTCGGCGATGGCAAGCCGGAATCCATCACTTCCCAGCACCTCCAGGACAGGCATTCGCAACTGCGAATGGCGCAGGTACAGATCCAGTTCGGCCAACTTATTGCTTCCAATCATCTCAGAGAGATACCGCGTCTGGCGCAAAATAAAGAATGATTCGAGTGATTTGTTCAGCGTCTCCGGCCAGATTGTGGCAGCCAGGGAAGAGTGAAGAAAACGTTGGAGCGCCGAAGGCGCCGCAAGGTACATCAAGGCAAAGCGGTGCCCGGCTTCCTCATCCCACGGCTCATCTGTCAGCCGCTTCGGATAACAGTCTGTCAGAGGCGCGACATCATGCGTGATTTGGTCGATCCCTTCAGCATCCATCACAAAAAGTGCGCCAAGCTGTTGTGGAACCTCGATGCCGATTTGCCTCAAATCTCCGCCGGAGCCCGACTGGCTCCACAATTGGCGAATTTCCTCCTCCTTCATTTTACGCCCCGCCCCCTTAATTCCCATCATGATCCAGTCCTGATCGGCGCTCGCCCAGACAGACGCGTTAGCAAACGCGTCGTGAAAGGCGCGCAGAATTGCTTTTGCTTCATCCACTTTCAACTGGTTAATCGGCAGCCAGAAGGTGGCGATTCCGCCTTCCTTAAGGCGACTGTGCATCAGCCGGAAAAACTCCGATGTGTAGAGATTGACAGCCCCCATTACCTTCGGCGGAGGCGGCTCGCCAGAGATAATGTCATACTGCTGCGGGCTCGCTTGAAGAAAGAAGCGGCCATCCTGCACGACTGCGTGCACGCGCGGATCACGCAGGGGATTGGAGTAATTGATGCCGGAATAAAAATCAGCGAGCGCAAACACTTCTTTCGAAATGTCCACGGCATCCATTCGTTTGACGTTTGGCCCGTGCAGAAGGGCGTCGGCCGTGACGCCACAGCCATAGCAAAGAAGAAGTACATCCTCGGATTCCGGGCGAAAAGCCAGAGGAAGATAAGCGAACAATCTCATGTACCGCTGGTTCCGCGGATTTGTGGCCGACATTGAAAAGGCGTTGATCAATAGCCGGTAGTAATACGGTTCGCCGAAAAGATCGCGCCGCAGCAGCTGTAATGTGTCTGAAGTGCCCTCGATTCTTTTCACGACGTGCGCGAGCACATTGCCATGTTCATCGATTTCGTAGGGCCTGCTGGCATGTGAGAAGTGCGATTCAGCGCGGTGATAGGGAAGAATTGCCATCAGGAGGATCGCACCGGCACAAAGCGCGATAGTGAGCCGACCAACTGCCAGGCTAACTGACCAGCTCGAACGTTCGCTCGCCATCACAGAAAGCAGCAGGTAGCCAGTAGCGCAGAGCAATAGACTCCATTGGTAGCCAACGGCCGGCAGCAGCACGAAACTTGCAAGAAGCGGGCCGGCTGCAGCACCCGCAGTGTTGAACAGCGTCGTAATCCCTGTGCTGTTCATTCGGTCGCCCACGCTCACTTGCACGCTTGCGACGAGCGAGGGAAACAGAATTCCCGACAGGAAGGCGACAGGAAACATCAGCGCAAGGGAGAGCACGGCCACTACACGCCAGGAAAGATCGAATACGCCCGTGCGCGTTTGCGCCGGTCTCTCCGGAAAGAACAGATACGACAGAAGCGCAGCGATTGCAGCCAACAGCAAAAGCGCCGGAAGCAGATTATTCAGTCGTCCGGAGCCGCGGTGGATCACGCCAGCGACAATGCCGCCGAAGCCAATTCCCGCCAGCACTACAGCCAGCATGATCGAAAATGTAGTCGGCGATGATGCGACGTACAGACGCAGAAACCGAAACCAAACCACCTCCAGGCAGAGCAGGATGCACCCTGTTCCAAAGCTAACCAGAAGCAAACGCCATGGCGCTCGATAGCTTGTGTCCAGGCGCAACGGAAATTTAGAGTGCAGCGACATATCGCCGCTGGATCTCGCGAGTACTAAAGCGATTGCCGCGGCGACGCAGCTCGCCAAGCCTGCAACCAAACCCGTGCCGCGAAGACCAAACGCTCCGATAAGATATGCTTCGCCAAGTAGTGCACCAACCACGGCGCCTAAGGTGTTCGAGCCATACAGAAAACCGATCACGCGTCCAAAGTTCGTTTGCCGCAGCGCTGGATCTTCGATAATCACCGGCAAGGTCAAACCCATGGCTGTTGTCGGCACGAGCAGGATCAGGAATGAGACGATGAATCGCAGTGCGAGGAGAGTCGGCTGATAACTCCACAGTGTTTGCCACACGGGTCGCATCCAGTCGCCAAGCACTGGAAGGCCAAAAACAATCGTGCACCCAAAAACTGCGACGAGGCCCTCCAAAACAGCGTACAAATGAAGCGATCGCCATCGCCGAATTCTCGATGATGCGGCGATCGCGTTTCCCAGCGCCAGGCCCGCCATGAAACTGGAGAGAATCAACGCCGCAGCCCAAACTGAGTTGCCAAATGCCAGGCCGCTCAACCGCAACCAGAGGGTCTCGAAAAGGAGCGCGCCTGTTCCAGAAAGAAAGAGAATTCCAGAAAGAATAGCAACGCGCACATTTGTGCGCGGATCTCGCGACGACCTAATAAGATCGTGGTCGCCCATGTTTATTCTCGATTCATTCGGCGGTTGCGATTCGGCACTTAGCTCAAACATTCTTAATTGGCGCTGGTCCTTTAGGGTGGAGGATGAAATCCGAAATCAGTCTCCAACTTTCCCCAAAGCCAATCGACGAACCAGTTTCTCTTGATTGAGTTGGCGTTAGCAACAGCGAGGGCTTCTGCCTTCTGCACACTACCGTTCAAGCAATAGAGATACGTAAGCAGGAACGTGTCATTGAGGCTAAACACGCCGCGAGTGTTCTCACTCTCCAATAAGCGGATCGCTTCGTCGATATTTCGTCGGGCCAACGCTCCCGCAATTAAATCCCGCATAGTTTCAAGCGGAAGCGTTTCCGAGTTGCGCGCAACTCTCTCTGCGATCGCGAGCCGGAATTCGTCCGAGCCGAGGACTTCCAAGACTGGCGTTCGCAATGGGGAACGGCGCAGATAAATATCGAGCTCGGCCAACGTATTGCAGCGGGCAACTGTTCCGCAACGATAGCGCATCTCGCGAAAGGCAAAGCATGACTCGAGAATTTCTTTCAGCGTCTCCCACTCGAATCCACTGATCAGTGGTGATCGAAGGAAACGATGAACAGCAGATGCGGCTTCCATGTAAGTCAAAGCAAAATGGTGGCTTGCTTGTTCATCCCAGGGCTCGTCCGTTAACCTCTTGGGGTAATTATCTGCCAGGGGCGCTATGTCATGCGTGATGCGATCAATCTCTTCAGCGTCCATCAAAAACAGCGCGCCCAATTGCTGTGGAATCTCCAAGCCGATCCGACTCAAATCCGCGTTGGTGGCTGGCTCGCCCCACAACCGGCCGATCTCTTCTTTCTGGCCTGTCTGCGCCGGACCCTTAATGCCCATCATGATCCACTGCTCATCAGCGCTGGCCCAAACCGATGCGTTCGGGAAAGCATTATGGAACGCCCGAAGAATTGCTTTCGCTTCGTTGACTTTCAACTGATTGATCGGGAGCCAAAAGGTGGCCATTCCGCCCTCTTTGAGGCGACTATTCATCAGCGAGAAAAATTCCTGCGTATAAAGATTGACCGAACCCGCCACTTTTGGCGGCGGCGGTTCTCCAGAAATGATATCGTACTGTCGCGGGCTTGCGTGGAGGAAGAACCGGCCATCCTGGACGAACGTGTGCACGCGCGGATCGCGCAGGGGATTGGAATAATTGATACCCGAATAAGAATCAGCGAGCCCGAGTACTTCTTTCGAAATGTCCACGACATCCATTCTCTTGACGTGTCGCCCATGAAGAAGCGCGTCCGCCGTGGAGCCACACCCGTAGCAAATAAGCAGCACGTCTTCTGATTCCGGACGGAAAGCCAACGGTAGGTATGCGAACATTCTCATGTAGCGCTGGCTCTGTGGGCTTGTACCCGACATCGAGAAGCCGCTGGCCACGAGCTGGTAATGATACGGCTCGCCGAAAAGGTCATACCGCAGCAACTGATAGGTGTCGGATGGTCCCTCGATCTTTTTGACCAAACGACCGAGAAAATGTCTCGCATAGGCAAAGTGCACGTCGTCACGGTGATAGGGGAAAACCACGACGATCAGAGCCAAGGCGACCCAAAAGCCGGCGGTGGCCAGACCGATTGGGCGTCGAAATGACCAATTGGAGCGGTCGCTCACGAGAATGCCAAGCAAGGCATAGCCCGCAGCGCAAAGTACGAGGCTCCATTGGTAGCCCAGGCCCGGCAGTAGCAGGAAACTTGCAAGAAGCGGGCCGACCGCCGCTCCCATGGTATTGAAAAACGTCGTAATTCCGGTGCTGTTCATCCGGTTACCCACTCTGGCCTGAACATTTGCCACAATGGATGGAAATAGAATTCCCGACAGCAAGGCGGCGGGGAACATCAGCACAATGGAGCTGAGTGTGATCGCCCGCCAGGAGAGGTCAAACGTGCCTATGCGCATTTGGACTAACGCTGGTGGAAAAAACGAGTAAGAGAGAAGCGTTGCAATTGCGGCCAGCAATAACAGAACAGACAGCAAGTGATTCGGCCGAATTGAGTAGCGATGAAGTGCTCCTGAAACGACGCCGCCCAATCCAATTCCTGCCAGCACAACTGCCAGCATCACGGCGAACGCCGTCGAAGATGAAGGGACATACAAGCGCAGAAACCGGAACCAAATCACTTCCAGTCCGAGAAGGATGCAGCCCGTTCCAAAGCTAACGAGAAGCAGACGCCACGGTGGCCGATAGCTCGCTTCCAGACGCAGCGGAAATGTCCGCTCAGCGATGAATGCACCTCTGTCGTTGGCAATTCCTGCGGTGAGCAAAGCGATCCCTGCAGCGGTGCAAACTGCCAAACCTGCGGCCAAGCTCGTGCCGCGAAGTCCAAACGCAGCGATGAGATAACCCTCTCCAAGCACAGCGCCAACTACCGCGCCTAACGTATTTGAGCCGTAAAGAAGACCAATCGCGCGCCCAAAATTCGCCTTTCGCAAAACGGGGTCTTCGATCAACACCGGCAGCGTCAAACCCATCGCTGTTGTCGGCACAAGCAGAATCAGGAAAGACACAATGAAGCGCAATCCCAGAAGGGTTGGTTGATAGTTCCACAGCATTTGCCAGAGGGGGCGCATCAAGTCGCCAAGCGCCGGAAGACCAAATACGATTGTGCAGCCAAACAGAGCCACGAACACCTCCAGTGCAGCGTAAAGGTGAAGGGGCCGCCATCGCCGAATTTTTGATGATGCGGCGATTGCGTTTCCCAACGCCAGGCCGGCCATGAAACTGGAAAGAATCAGTGCCGCAGCCCATACCGAATTTCCAAATGCCAGCCCGCTCAACCGCAACCATAAAGTTTCGAAAATCAGCGCGCCAATGCCGGACAAAAATAGAATACCGGAGAGAATCGCAGTGCGCATTGCGTCTTTCTATATGGGTTCGGCGGTTGACGGAAACGAACAACTAGCAAGTGCGTAAGGGCATTGTCTGTCTGTTCGGCATATTTGTGACTCGCGGTTGTCGCGAAGATTTTTGTCAACGGGATCTGGCATCCTTACGTGACGAAATTCGAGAAAATCCGTGAGCACGCAAATCGGTGCGGGCCGCCAATTAGCCGCAAACCCAGTTCATCATCGAGGACATGGAAGAAGCCATCGAGTCGCACAAACGATGCCAATATTGCTGGTTAACTTCTAGTTGCATCAAATTCCTTTTTGTCGCATTGCTGGCGTCCGCGCTCGTGCGCGATTCTTGATGAGCAATTTCATTTTGGCGGCGGCGGTGCAGACCGAACCCAATCAGTTGATCATGCTGCCTTTTGCGGTCCTCTTGCTTTCCATCGCGCTCCTGCCAATCGTCCTTAAGCGTCACTGGGAACGGTACTATCATCTCGTGGCGCTTTTTCTCGCAGCCATCACAACAGGGTACTATCTCTTCTGGATTCGGCAGCCAGAACGCATCCTGCGCGAAGGCGGCGATTACATTCATTTCATGGCGTTGGTAGGCTCGCTGTTCGTCGTCGCAGGCGGGATTCACGTGCAGGTTCGCGGGAAATCCACTCCATCTTTTAATTGCGTACTTCTATTTCTCGGAACAATGGCGGGCAACGTTCTCGGCACAATGGGCGCGTCGATGCTCTTTATTCGCCCATGGATTCGGGTGAACAAATATCGTTACAACGGTTTGCACACGGTGTTCTTCATCTTCCTCGTAAGCAACCTGGGGGGCGGACTGACGCCGATGGGGCCACCGCTTTTTCTTGGCTATCTCAAAGGCGTGCCATTTTGGTGGATGGTTCAGCACTGCTGGCAGGCCTGGTCCGTCGCGTTGGTCAGTCTGCTTCTGACATTTTATCTCGTCGATCGACATAATTTTCGCCGCGCGCCAGCGATTGTTCGTGAACAGGAAACCGGTGCGTGCAAGATCGGCATCGACGGTCTGCGGAACATTTTCTTTCTCGCGATCATTCTCGGCGCGCTTTTCATCGAGCGCCCGCCATTTCTACGCGAAGCAATTATGCTCGCGGCCGCTGTTGGTTCGTATTTCGCGACACCGAAAAATGTGCATGTGGCCAATGAATTTTCGTTTGCTCCGGTGAAGGAGGTCGGCTGGCTCTTTCTCGGAATTTTTCTGACTATGGTCCCGCTACTCGATTACATGGAATTCCACGCGCGCGGTCTTGCCGTTGATACGCCCGCGGAATTTTACTGGATCACCGGTGGTTTGTCCGCGGTGCTCGACAATGCGCCGACCTATCTGACGTTCCTGGCTAACGCCGTCGGCCGAATCGGTCTCAGCATCGAAGATCCTGCTGCCGTGCACCAATTTCTTGGCAGTGGCAAAGCCGAAATGGTCGCCATTTCCATGGGTGCGGTTTTGTTCGGAGCCGCGACCTACATCGGCAATAGTCCCAATTTCGTAATCAAGGCGATCGCCGAGCAACACGGACTCCACACACCAAGTTTTATTGGCTTTGTCATGAAGTTTTCTCTTCCCATTCTGTTGCCGGTACTTTTGCTGGTTTACTGGGTAATGTTGCGTGGCTAGAGGGTGATCGATGTTCACCGGTCTGATCGAAGAAGTCGGTGGAGTGATTGCGCTTAGTGCGGGTAACGATCACAGAGAATTGAAAATTGCCGCCCCGCATCTGGCGAAGAAGATGCGGCGCGGCGACAGCGTAGCCATCAACGGTTGTTGCCTTACAGTAAGCTCGCGTCGCGGCAACATGCTGCATTTCCATCTATTGGCGGAAACAATCGCATGCACAAATTTAGGGAATTTGCAGCACGGAGACTCAGTAAATCTAGAGCGCGCACTTGCCGCGAAGGACCGTTTCGGTGGGCATTTCGTGCAAGGGCACGTCGATTGTGTGTCACGGGTCGTAGCCTTCCAAAAGAGCGGCGCAGATTTTCGATTGGAAATAGAACTGCCGACTAACGTCAGCCGGTATGTTGCTCCCAAAGGGTCAATCGCGGTGAACGGAATCAGCCTCACGGTGGCCGAAATTCTTCCGACGAGTTTCGTCACCTGGATTATCCCGTTTACGAAAAAGCATACTAACCTCGATCGAGCGAAGCCGGGCGATCTAATGAACCTTGAGTTCGACATTCTCGCCAAGTACCTCGAGAGAATGCTCTCGCCGTTCGTCGTAAAGAAATGACGGCGCATCCCTTCGCCACGGAGCGTCTGCGCTCTCGTGTTGTCGGTGTAATTGCATCGCGCGCGGAGTTGGATAGCGCCATGCGAATGCGCAGGCCGCCGGATTTATTTGAACTGCGCCTGGATTGTCTCGTGCGCGCTGTCGATCAATTTGAAAATGAATTATCGAGGTTGAACGCACCGCTCATCATCACAGCGCGACATTCGCAGGAAGGCGGCGCGAACAAGCTGTCCCTGCAGCAAAGGCGCGATCTTCTGACGCGATTCTTAAACCGCGCTGACTATGTCGATGTCGAATTGCGCTCCGCGTCTGCTTTGCATTCATTGCTCAGCATGGCCGAGCAGAAAAAAATGCGGCGCATCATTTCATTTCACGATTTCAAATCAACACCGCTTCCTCGAATTCTCTGCGCGAAAGCGCAGGCGGCCAAAGCGTACGGAGCAAACATCTTTAAGGTTGCGACGCGCACGGACACACCGATCCAACTCGCGCGATTACTAGATTTCATCACCAACAGGGATGCGGATCTTCCCGTCAGCGCGATGGGAATTGGCCAGCTTGGAGCAATTTCACGCGTCCTGCTCGCGCGCGCCGGATCGGTTTTGATATACGCTTCGGTGGCGGAAAAGAGTCACGTCGAAGGGCAAATTTCGCTCGAACAACTTCGGGCGCTCGGAATTGCTTCGCGACGTTAAATCGTTGAAACGCTGAACCGTTAAATCGCGCGCGACGTTGCAACGGCTCACGAGTCAACCTCCATCCCCCTTGCTCTTTCTCCAGCGCACATATCGTACCGAGCGCGCAACGATCATGTCTTCATCGGTAACCTTCCCAAAGCAACTTCCAGTAATGCCGCTGCCTGGCGCGGTCCTGTTTCCGCACGCGCTGCTCCCACTTTACATTTTCGAGCCACGTTATCGCCACATGCTGGAACATGCGCTTCAGCATCATCGTATGTTTTGCGTGACGTTGATTAAGCCGAGTTGCCTGGAGTGGCACGCGCCGGAGGACTTCTTTCATCTTGCCACCGTCGGATTAATTCGCGCGTGTGTCGGGCGCGGTGATGGCACATCGAATTTAATACTGCAAGGTCTACAACGTGTGCGTTTCGCCAGCTTCGAACAAGAAACGCCGTTCCCGATCGCGAAGATCGACATCGTTGAGTCGCGTGACGCAACCACGGTCGAGACTGAAGCGCTTGGCGCAAAAGTGCTCGAGCTTTACGCCAGTCTTAAGCATGGCGGTCGGCAACTTCCGGCGAAAGTTGATCGATATCTCGCTGAATTGCGCGATCTCGAGATGCTGGCCGACCTTATGGCGTCGACATTTGTCAACGATCCGTTACGGCGTCAACGCGTGCTCGAAGAACGCTCTCTCAACCAACGGCTTCGGTTCCTGATCACATATTTGCGCGACGAAATCGGCAACGCCGCCGCATAGATAGGGGCGATTGACCTCAAACGCCCGCTCGATGACGTGATCATGCGCGCAGCGGGTGGTTCGCACGAACCGCCCCTACCTGCGCAATCCGCTTGTATTCTGCTATCAGAAATCGGTCAGTCATTCCCGCGACGTAATCACATACAGTGCGATGCAATCCCTCGCTCTCGATCCGCCTCGTCGCCCCGTCGCCGAGCCTGTCAGGATCGACAAGGTACGCTTCGAAAACGCGTCGCAACATTTCGCATGCGCGCCGGTTTACTTCGGCCACACGCGGGTGGTAATAGACATTCTGATACAAAAACTTCCGCAGTGCACAATTCGCCTCTGCCAATTCGTCGCTGTAACGAATTAGAGGAGCAGGCTGTCGGCGCACGTCGTCTGCGCTTTGCACCCCCGACGCGGCAATTGATTTGGCGCTCGTCACCACTAGATCGTGCACTTCGTTGTCGATGATGTCGCGAATAATTAGCTTGTGCAGCTCGGGCTCCCAGCCGCCTGCGTAACGCGCCAGCACCGCGCGATGGCTTTGCTGCCACACCTCGTTTTGTTCCAATTGCGCCGCGCTCAAAATTTCAAAATCGACCGCGTCGTCCAAGTCGTGGCTGTAATAGGTGATCTCATCTGCGAGGTCAGCCACTTGCGCCTCCAGCGACGGCAAATTGTATTTCTCTCCCTCCGGGAAATTGTAAGGGCGTTGATGTTTCCGCAGACCTTCCAGCACTTCGAAGGTCAGATTCAGACCCGCAAAATTCGGATAGGGAGTTTCGAGCAGCTCCACCACTCGTACACTCTGGCGGTTGTGATCGAACCCGCCGTGATCGCGCATACATTCGGCCAACATCTCCTCGCCAGAGTGGCCAAACGGCGCGTGCCCAAGGTCGTGCGCGAGCGCGATCGCCTCCGCGAGATCTTCGTTCAGGCGTAATGCGCGAGCAATCGTGCGGCTGATCGATGCGACCTCGATAGAATGCGTCAGGCGGGTGCGTAAATGGTCACCGGTTCCGTTCAAAAACACCTGCGTCTTGTATTCCATCCGACGAAACGCGCGCGAATGAATGATGCGCGCGCGATCGCGCTGAAACTCCGTCCGATAAGCATGACTGGGCTCGGAATAATTCCGTCCTCGCGAGTCGCCAGATTTTTGCGCAAACGGCGCCAACACCGCGCACTCAGTTGCTTCCATTTCTTCGCGTGATTTGCAGAAGGCGGCGAGACGCCGCACCCGAGGGTCAGAAGAAAGCTTAGTCACAATTGATTCCCAATCTTATTTGTCGATCTTAGCTTTCGAAATCTCAAATCCGATATGCCAAAGAAAACTCGCAGGAAAAAACAGGTCACGCCCGAACGTTTGATGGAACTTAGCTTCGCTTACGCACCGCCGCTGATCATCAGCGCGGGTGTGAGCAACAAAGTTTTCGATTCGTTGGAAGACGGCGCGAAAACACCAGCGCAGGTTGCAGAAGAAACCGGGGCATCGGCCCGGGCTCTGCGGATTCTAATGAATGCGCTCGTTGGTCTAAATCTTCTGAAGAAAGATCGCCAAGAGAAGTATTCGCTTACACAGGAAAGCGCCACCTTCCTTCTAAGCAACAAGCTGGGCACACATGCAGGGTTTTTTGGAACCATTGCGCCGCAGATCATCTCACGATGGCTGCGATTGTCCGACATCGTTCGCGAAGGTCGTCCAGCCGCCGCCGTAAACCAGGAGACCGAAGGCACGGAATTTTTCAGCCAACTGGTGGAACGCATCATTCCAATGAGCTATCCACCTGCGCAAAAACTCGGCGATCATTTGAAGTTGGCGAAAACAAAGAACGAAGTTCGCGTGCTCGATCTTGCTGCCGGTTCGGGCATTTGGGGTATTGCCCTTGCCCAAAAATCGCCCCGCGTGCGGGTCACCGCAGTCGATTGGGCAGGAATGATTCCGACGACAAAACGAATCACCCAAAAGTTCGGCGTCGCCGATCGCTTTAATTATGTCGAGGGCGATATATTGGAGGCGAGCTTCGGCAGCGGCTACGACGTCGCCACGCTCGGCCACATCTTGCACAGCGAAGGCGAAGATCGCAGTCGCCAGTTGCTCACAAAAACTTTCCGCGCGCTAAAATCCGGCGGCATGATCGCAATTGCAGAATGGCTGGTGAATGACGATCGCACCAAACCGCTACCCTCACTGATGTTTGCCGTGCAAATGCTGGTCAACACCGAAAAGGGCGACACCTTCAGCTTCAACGAAATCAAAAACTGGCTGGAAGAGGCCGGTTTCAAAAAAGTTCGTAAACTGGAAGCACCGGGACCTTCGCCGCTGATTCTCGCGACAAAGCCTTAGCTGTGGATCCAACGCATTAGCGGTTTCGCATCGAATCATCTTCACATGCGCCAACCGAGATGCTTTCATTGCGGCAGATGAGAAAATCGAAAGCGGAACCGCGCAAAAAAATAAAGCCGGGCGCGGCCCCAAAAAATCGTGGGACGAACGTTCCTTACCGCAAACCTGCCCTTCGCAGCGAAGCGTTTGCCAGAGCGCTCATCAACGCAAAATCGTGCATTGATGATAGTGGGGGTCTCCAAGGGCTTTTCAATGAAGCATCCCGAAAGGCAGCAGCCGTACCCAGAGAACCGTTTAGAGAGTGTTGGCCTTATCTTCAGACCATGCTGCGTTTAATTCGCGCGTACCATCGTGGCGAATACGATCAGGTTCGTGATGATGAGCTGTTATGGATTGTTGCCGCTCTCAACTATCTAGTCGATCCATTCGATTTTATTCCGGACAAAACGCCATTTCTTGGCTTTATCGATGACGCGACCGTTATCGAATTTGTCACAGACAAAACTCGCCAAACGCTGGATGATTTCATGGCTTGGGAAACCGCAGCGCGATAGCGCGACCTGCCTCAGACCATTAGCAGCGCCGGGTTTTCTAAAAGATGTCGCAGTTCTTTCAGATACTCGGCGCCCAGAGCGCCGTCGATGACACGGTGGTCACAGCTCATCGTGATCGACATGCGGTGGCCGACGACAATTCGGTCGCAATTATCGATTACCGGAACCTTGGTGATCTTGCCAAGGGCGAGAATAAACCCTTGCGGCGGATTTATGACAGCGGAGAAACTATCGATGCCCATGCCGCCGAGATTTGAGACGGTGAACGTGCCACCTTGAAATTCCTCCGGCTTCATTCGCTTGTTGCGTGCGCGGTGCGCCAGATCTTTCGCCAGCTCACTGATCTCGCGAAGTGATTTGTTTTGCGCGCCGCGAATGACTGGCGTCAGCAGCCCGTCTTCAATCGCCACGGCAATTCCAAGATCGACATCGGCATATTGCACAATCGCATCGCTATCGAAAGAGGCGTTTACCCGCGGAACCTTGATCGCCGCTTGCACTGACGCTTTCAAGACAAAGTCGTTCACGGTAATTTTCGCCGCGTCGGCACCTTCCCCGGCTGATTTCAATTCCTCTCGCGCTTCCATGAGCGGCCCGGCGTCAATGTCGATTTCCAAATAGAAATGCGGAACTGGGCCCAGGCTTTCGACCAGTCGCTGCGCAATGATTTTGCGCATCCCGGAAAGCTGAATGCGCGCGCTTTCGCCGGCTTTGATTGAAGGTTCAGGCTTTACGCGACCGTGATCGGCGGTTGCGGGCACAGATTTCGCCGCCGCACGGACATCAGTCTCAGTAATCCGACCATTGGGCCCTGTGCCTTTTACTCTGGAAAGATCAACGCCGAGTTCAGCCGCGATTCGCCGCGCAACGGGCGACGCTTTTACGCGTGCTTCTTCTGGCTGTGATGGCAGCCGTGCTGGCTGCGCAGGCGACACGCCTGCCTCTACTGGCGTCTCCTCTCTTTCCGCTTTTGGCGCCACACCCTTTTTCCCTTTTTCCTCCGCCTTTGGCTTGTCTTTCTTTTCTTTAGGCTCTTCTTTTGTTGCTTCCGCTTTTGGCTTCGCTTCTTCTTTTTCTTTCTCCTGTTCGGGTTTTGCTTTTTCCTCTTCTTTGGCCTTTGGCTTATCCTCTTTTTCTTTGGTCGCTTTTCCCTTCTCCTCTTCTTTGGCCGCTTCCTCGCCTTCGCCACCAATGAACGCAATCTTGTCGCCGACGTTTACTTTGCCGCCTTCTTCGACGTAAATTTCCGTGAGCGTCCCATCCTCGGCCGATTCCCATTCCATAGTCGCCTTGTCGGTCTCGATTTCGGCGAGCACTTCACCGGCCGATACTTTATCGCCCTTCTTTTTCTTCCACGTGACAAGAGTCCCCTCAGTCATCGTGTCGCTCAGCTTAGGCATCTGAATTTCAGGCATAAATAGAAGTGATGAGTGACAAGTGACGCGTGACCAGTTTTCTCATGCGTAGCAAACCTGCTTCACGGCTGCGACGAGTTTGTCTGCGTTCGGAAGCACAGCTTGCTCGAGGCGCTCATTGTACGGCATTGGAACATCTTCCTGTGATACTCGAATGATCGGCGCATCGAGCTCATCAAAAATGTTTTTCTGGATCCGATAACAAACTTCCGCACCCACTCCACAGAACGGATGATCCTGTTCGACAATCACAACCCGATGCGTCTTTGCCACTGAATCGAAAACCGCCTTTTCATCGAGTGGTTTAATCGAACGCAGATCGACAATCTCCGCGGAGATGTCTTCCTCTTCGAGTTGGGCCGCAACTTTGAGTGCCAGCGGAACAGTTTGTGAATAACAAATGATCGAGACATCGCTGCCTTCGCGTTTCACTTCCGCTTTCCCAAGCGGAATGAGCAGCTCCTCATCCGGAGGCTCGACCATTCCTTTCGAGCTGTAGAGCAATTCCGCTTCAAGAACGAGCACCGGATTATTGTCGCGCACGGCAGTTTTGAGTAACCCTTTTGCGTCGCGCGGCGTCGCCGGCGCGCAGACTTTCAGGCCGGGCACACTGGCGTAAAAATTCTCTGTCGCGTGTGAATGCGTGGCACCGAGCTGATGCGCAGGTCCGTTCGGGCCGCGAAATGTTATGGGAATATTGAACTGTCCGCCCGACATTGTGAACATGTTGGGCGCGTTGTTCACCACCTGATCAAACGCGACGAGCGAAAAACTGAACGTCATGAATTCAATGATTGGCCGTAACCCAACCATCGCGGCGCCGACACCCAGGCCCGCAAATCCGTTCTCGCTGATTGGGGTGTCGATGATTCGGCGTGGCCCGAAGCGCTCGAGCAACCCGTGGCTTACCTTGTAAGCGCCCTGATATTCCGCAACCTCTTCCCCCATCAGGAAAACATTGGGGTCGCGATCGAGTTCTTCCGCGAGGGCTTCGTTAAGTGCCTGCCGATACGTGATTTCTCTCATTGCCCTTCTTCTGTAGTGGCAGCCGTGTCTGCAGCAGATCGTTGGATTTTCGCAGGCGCCGCGCCTGCCTCTACAGCTCCGTTTGCATAGGTATAATCGTAAAGCTTGTCGAGCGGGGGCTCAGGACTTTGCTCAGCAAATTTCACCGCGGCCATGACTGTTTCCTTTGCCTGCTTGTCGAGCCGATCAAATTGTTCGTTAGTCAATTTTCCTTCGCGCGTTAGCTGTGCACGCAAACGGGTGATTGGGTCATCAAGACGATACTTCTCCAACTCTTCCTTGGTTCGGTAACTTGCTGGATCTGACATTGAGTGGCCGCGATAGCGATAGGTTCGCGCTTCCAAGAATGCCGGATGCGGCTCTTTTCGGATTGAATCGGCAACCTCCGCAACCTTGTCGTGCACTTCGCGAAAGTTCATCCCGTCGACGATCTCTCCAGGGATATCGTATCCTTCGGCGCGATCGATAATTTGCTTGAGTGACGTCGATCTTTTCACCGAAGTGCCCATCGCGAACAGGTTGTTTTCGCAGATGAAAACAATCGGCAATTTATACAACGCGGCCAGATTTAACGCTTCATGGAACGCGCCTTGATTGATGGCGCCGTCGCCAAAGAAGCAGAGCGTGACACGGTCTTCGGCCCGGTACTTAATGGCAAACGCTAGCCCCACCGCCAGCGGAACGTGAGCAGCGACAATAGCGTGACCACCGTACATGTGGTGTTGCCTGTCGAAGAAATGCATCGAGCCCCCCAACCCGCGCGAGCAGCCCGTTTCTTTCCCAAACAGTTCCGCCATGCATGCATTTGCACTCGTGCCGCGGGCAAGAGCATGGGCATGATCGCGGTAAGCGGTAATGATGTAGTCATCGTCGCGCACGGCAGCGACCGCGCCGGCCACGACTGCTTCCTGGCCTATGTAGAGGTGACAAAAACCGCCAATCTTCTGCGCTTGATACTGCTGGCTGGCGCGTTCCTCAAAACGCCGGATCAACAGCATCAGCGAGAGCATCTCGACTTCGTCGCGCTGCCCCACAGGCTGCATTGAGGTCACCCCGCAGCGGCCGTACGGAACCGCGAGGCGCGGGCTCCCGATCTCTCCCTGCTTTGCCCCGCTCTCATACACACCACAAAAAACAATGTGAACAGAAGATCGCTGACGAGTGAGTTGCGGAAAAACATCCAGCTGGGTGTCGCGCTGTATTGAGGCAATCCCACCGTGAGCGATTGTACGAGTCCGGAGAAGTTTTTGGCGTAACCCGGGTCGGCCAACCAAGAAAACGCATTCGTGATTGCGTAGAACAATGCCGATCCAACAATAGAAGCCGGCAAAAGCGTCTTTAGCGAGGCTCGATTCTGCAAAAGAACTCCGATGCATCCAACGAGCGCGAGCGCTGCATAGCGAACGACAATTTGCGGATCCAACAATGGGGCGCCGTATCGAAAATTAATCACCACGTCGGAAATAAACAGCGTCACCAGCGGCACCGAGAACTTATATTTCTTGGGGAAGTAAACAGCGCTGCAAAGCGCGATTGCCGCCAGCGGAGCGAAGTTTGAAAGCCAGCTCGCGCCAGAATGAATCAAGAGGCCCGTCGTGACCCGATAAACGACTGCCGAAAGAACGAGAAGAAGCGCGGGAATCATTCGACAGAATCTATCCGGCCGGTGCGATATGCAAAGGGCATTTACTTTGGCCGCGGCTCTGTAAAACACCCGGCCACCTTTTGCAAACGTCAGCGCCGCGCACGGCAAAGCGACTACAGCGGATTATTGCGCAGCCCCTGCGAGCGCTTTGTTGAGCCGTGCTTTGCGACGATTTGCTGCGTTTCTATGGATGATTCCGCGCTTGGCAGCCTTGTCGATTGCCGAGATTAGCAGACGAATTTGATCCTTGCCGGCCACTTGCGCCGAACGCGCTCCCTTCTGCATCGTCCGTAAACCTGTTACAACGCTGCGATTGCGAAGTGTGCGTTTCACGCTCTGTCGGGCGCGTTTGGCGGCTGATGTTGTATTGGCCATTGCCAAAGATGTTGCGAACTGAACTCTCGCGACGCTTTACAAGCGTTTGCCCAACGCAAGCTTTGTTTTTCGTCGCTCCGCAGCGAGTGCTCCGCCTATTCGCATTTCTTCGACCGTCAGAGCGCCGGCACTTTCGGTAGATCTAGCCTGACCTTGATTCTGAGTTGCGGTCTGCGCCTGTGGCTGGGTCTGCATTAGATGTTGAGGTGGTGCGGCTAGTGCGCTCGCCGCGACAACACTATCCGTGGCCAGTAGGCGTGGTGCCTTTGCCGGTTTCGGCAGTGCATGTCGACTCTGCATTTCGTTCTGAGGTTGTGCCGTCGCAGCAACCAGCGTCACGCTCGGTTGCACCGGTAGCGGTTTAGCTTTCGCCAATTTCGGAAGCCCGTCAGGAATGATCTGCACCACAGCGCCCAAGGGGACGCGATCGTACAGCTCTGCGACGTCGCTCGATTTCATCCGGATGCAGCCGTAACTGGCAGGCCGGCCGATCTTCTTCTCCTCCGGTGTCCCATGAATGTAAATGCAACGTTGATATGCATGCGCGTTTTGAGCCTCAAGCCCGCGCAACCAGATGATGCGTGTAGTGATTGGGTCGCGACCAGGAGCGTTTGGCTGCAGGAGTTCGCCGGTTAGCCGCCGGTTGTGGAAGACCGCGCCGACGGGTACGTTGTCACCGATCTTCTTCTCAACTGCCATGTAACCCAGAGGAGTTGTCATTCGTCCCCTGGCATCTCCCAAACCGAACATCGACGTGGAGACCGGGTAAGTCGCGACTTTGCCGCCGTTCTGAACAAGCATCAGTTTCTGTTCGCGCACGCTAATGATGAGCTGGCTCGAAGTGTCCAGCGGCACGATCGCGAACGCGGACGTGACTGAAATCAGGCTGAAAACTACTGCCAGCAGACGAAACATGCGCCCCTTTTTACACGACAATTTCAATTTGTCACGCAGGAATTGCAGCAGCGGCGCGTGAGCTCTCAAAGTTTATTCTCGACCAGCGACTGCCAAAAGAAGAGACGCAAACGTAAAGGAAACCCCCTTGGAACATGAGCAGGAACGGCACCGAAAGGAACTGGCCGTGCACAATGGCGAACACCACGAAGTAACTGAAATAGATGGCAAAGGCCAATTCAGCGAGCGGAAGTGCTGACTTCAGGGGCCGGTACTTGCAACTGCGCCACTTCTGCGATTTCCGCTCAATCCCGTACTTCGGCGTCCGCGTAAAATCGGATTTGTGATTGATTAGTGCTTCCAGCACCGCGCGCGCGTTATTCAGCGATAGACCAATTCCGAGGGCGAGCAGACATGGCAGAAAAAGAATCTCCCGCAGCCATGTGCGTGGATGCAACTCGCGCTGAGCGCAAATGTAGAAAACGGCTACCGAGACCGATGCTGCAAGAAAAACTGGAATGTCCACAAGGAAAGTGCGCAGCCAACCACCCTGAGGCGCTCCGGCGGATGGATGCAAAAGCACACACAGAAATGCAAGGAGTAAGTACGCGAAGTTGGACATCAAATGCCCGGTGGCTTCGACCTTGATTGGAAACGGGAGGTTGCTCCGCCAGATGCTGGGCAACAGTTTTTTGCAAGTTTGGATGGACCCCTTGGTCCAGCGATGCTGCTGCGACTTGAAACCGTTCATATCCACCGGCAGCTCGGCCGGAGTGACCACGTCGGCCAGATAAATAAATTTCCAGCCCGCGAGCTGCGCGCGATAGCTAAGATCCAGATCTTCGCAGAGCGTATCAGCCTGCCAGCCTCCACTTTGCTCGATACAGGAACGCCGCCAGAGACCCGCGGTCCCATTGAAATTGAAAAACCGGCCGCTACGGCTGCGCGCGGTTTGCTCAAGCAAAAGGTGCCCATCCAAAAAAATCGCCTGCATTCGCGTGAGCAAAGAATACCCACGATTCAAATGCCCCCAGCGGGTCTGGATCATTCCGATCTTCGGATCAGTAAAGAAATGGATTGTGCGCTTTAGCAAATCCTTTTCCGGGACAAAATCAGCATCGAGAATACAAAGGAATTCGCCTTCGGCAGCGGCGAGGCCTGTCGCGAGCGCGCCAGCCTTGAAGCCGGTGCGATCAACTCGATGAATCAGTTGAACGTTAAACCCGCGTTGGCGCAATTCCTCGGCGCACGAGGCCGTGATTTCACGCGTCTCGTCCGTTGAATCATCCAGCACCTGAATTTGCAGAAGCTCCCGCGGATAGGCGAGTTCGCTTACGGAACGAAGCAACCGCTCGGCGACGTACACCTCGTTGAAGATCGGCAACTGCACCGTCACTTTCGGCAGTTGTTCAAAATAGCGACTCGGCACCGGGGCTCGCTTGCGGTTCTTCAGATACAGATAAATGATGAAATAGCGATGGACGCCATACGCTGACAGGCCGATAAGCGTGCCAAGGTAACAAACCGTCCAGATTATATGTCCGATGCTTCCTTGCATGGAATTTGCTATAGCCGCCAGTGATTCAGGCAGTAAGGGCGTCATCATGCCGTTTCCAGCGATTGCGTCAATCCAAAAATCGCATGTTTGCCCGTGAAAACGCGGTTCGCATTGTGTTGATGCACAGCAATCTCCCATCGATGTTCGTAATTCGAGGAGCAAGCAGTTTGGTAATGCTTCTGGTTACCCGGCGGGTCAGCGCCCGTTGAAAGATTTGCGGCGGCTTGGAGACCGTTCAACGTCTGCCGACATTCGCCCTTGCCTGAGGCGATCAGCAGGTTAACCGTGATACTTCAGTTTTTTCGTAAAGGCAGGCATGCAGTTGGGAGATACAAGAACGAAACGACGGCACGACCGTTTCGATCGTTTCAAGATCATTTTTCCTATTCTTCTGGCCGGTTGGATCCCGTCGATCCTGACGCTCATTGTTTCGTACACAATCCTGCGTGACACGTTGGAATCAAGAATCCTGCGGGACCGGCAGACCCTGATCCAATTAGTAGGCCATTTGGTCGGCCACGATCTCATCCGCAGCAGTGCAATCATCGACTACTACCAGACCCTTCCCGAGGTCGCGAAAATTCTAAGCGCGCCAGATCCTGCGCCAGCCGCCCAGCAATGGCTCAACTCCGCCTTCTATTCGCACCCAAATATTGACGGAATGTTTCTTGCTGGACCGGATGGAGCATTGATTGCATCAATCCCGACGGCACCAGAGGTGATCGGTAAAGACTCTGGATCTACTCACTGGCGCGAGCAGACGGCTGCATCCGACGAAGCCGTTATTTCGCCAGTTCATCCGCGGTCATCCGACAACCGCCTGGTCACCGATATCGTGGCCGCAGTCCGCGGCCCCGACGGGGCAATTCTCGGCTATGTTGGCGACTCAGTCTTGGTCGAGAGAATTGGCAAGCGATTGTCTACGATCGAATTTTCCGATCGGTTCCTGTTCGAAGTGCTCGATCAAAATGGCGCCGAACTTTTCGCCAACGATTTCAAACCGAATCCCGGTGTGACTTCCCCCCAGGGCGGCGTGTTGATCAATGAAATCCGCCAAAACAAAGTCGGACATTTCGAGCAGCATGGAAACCTCTATTCTTTCAGTCCGATCGAGCTGACGGGCTGGGTAGCTGTAGTGGAGCAGCCGAAGAGGCTCGCTTACAAACCTGTTCATGATCTTTTGGGCCGAATGACCGTGCTAGCCGCGTGGCTAGTAGCGCTCACCGCAGTTTTCGCATGGCTAGGCAGCAGATTTTATCAGCGCCAAATGGAATCCACGCAGCGGCTGGAGCGCGAGGTCATCTTCAACGAGAAAATACTCGCGAACATGCCAAGCGGAATCGCTTTTGTCGATCCAGCTTCTCGCCGATTTCTGCATGCCAACGATGCTTTTGCGCGCATGGCGGAACGTTTTGGAGACCTGCCGCCCGGCCGCGACATTTCAGAAATCCCATCCGATGATGTGAAGATTGCGCCTCCGGGCGCGATTGACAGAGTGCTTACCTTTGGAACCCCGTTTCAACTGACTGAGCATCCGTTGAAAGACAAGGCCGGAGTGACGCATTTTTTGGACATTAATCTTCTCCGGCTGCAAGGCGCACAGGAAACCGTTCAAGGCGTGCTTTATCTGGTGGAAGACAAAACACGCGACGTCACATTGCGTCAGGAGTTGATTGCCGCAAATGCCGCCAAGGATCAATTCCTGGCGCTCTTGTCGCACGAGTTGCGCAGTCCTCTCGCGCCGGTGATCGCGATGGTAGGCGAGCTGGAAGCTGAGGCGCCAGATACCCAGCCTGTCAGAGAAGCACTGGAGGTCGTCCGCCGCAATGTTGAGCTGGAAGCACGATTAATTGACGATTTGCTCGATGTTACCCGCATTTCGAAAGGCAAGTTGCAATTGAGCTTCGAAACGATTTCCATACACCAAATCTTGCAGCGCGCTTACGAGATATGCCGAAAAGAAATCGAGGCAAAGAATCTCGATGTAGAATTTAGGCTTCGCGCCACCGACACGTATGTGGAAGGCGATCCCGCGCGCCTGCAACAGGTCTTTTGGAATCTGATTAAGAACAGCGTGAAATTTACTCCCGAAAACGGCCGAATCATTGTCGAAACCCTTAACCCGGCGCCCAACAAAATTGAAGCTCGCATCATCGACACCGGGATTGGTATCGAACGCGAGAAGATCGATAAGATCTTTAATGCATTCGAACAGGGACAAGTCGAGATTACCCGCCGTTTTGGAGGGCTCGGACTTGGCCTCTCCATTTCCAAGGCGTTGATCGACGCACACGGCGGGAAAATCCATGTTGAAAGTCCCGGCAAAGATCAGGGCGCGACGTTTTCAGTGGAGCTCACCGCGGTGGTCACTCCGATTGGCGGCGACGGCGAGAAGCAAGATAAACCGGCAGATCGCGAGCCGGAACGCGCCATTTCAAGTCACCGCCGGGTGCTGGTGGTGGACGACCATCACGACACTTGCATCGGACTGAAAAGAATGCTGGAGCGCCGCGGCTACGAAATCACCATAGCCCATTCCGCTGAACAGGCCGTCGAAAAAGTCCGTACAGAAAATTTCGATCTGCTCATCAGTGACATCGGATTGCCGGACCGCAGCGGTTATGAATTGATGCGTGAAGTGCGCCTCAAGAAGGATTTGCCTGGAATCGCGCTGAGCGGTTTCGGTAGCGAACAAGATGTAAACCAGGCCAGAGAGGCAGGCTTCGCCGAGCATCTCACTAAGCCAATTAATTTTGAGCGCCTGGAAAAAACGATGCAGAGCTTACTCTCGTGAGCTGTGAGAGCAGAAGAGCTTGTTTGTGAATCCTGGGACGCAGACATGCATGCCTGAGTCGCGCTCTGCTACGCGCCTTTTTGTACGCCGGCTTCTGCTTTGGTGTTGCGGTCTGCGGCTTCTTTTAACTGGCGTGAAAGTTTCTCAACCCGCTGACGCATAATCTTGCCAGCCTTAAACTTCACTGTCGCGCGCGGCGGAATCACAAAACTGCTGCCGGGCTGATTCGGGTTTCGGCCAACTCGCGGCTTTGTCAGGCGCGGTTGAAAAACGCCGAAATTGCGCAGTTCGACCGGGATATTGTTGGCCAGACTGTCGGTGATTTTGTCCAGCGTGCGCTGGACAACGTCAAAAACTTGATGTTGCACCATACCGGTCTGGTTGCTGATGGAAACGACGATGTCGCGCTTGGTTAGCTTGGGCATATCTACTGTATTAATCGTTCCATGTGGCTCTGGCGGTGGCTAGTGAAAAATAAAAAAGCGGATTTTTTAAGCTGGCTAACTTGTTCGAGCACAAGGCCAAGCGCGGTGGCCTGAACCCCCGTAGCTTGGCACCTAAGATCATTTAGATCGTCGAAGTGTTACATCTTCGAAATAGCGAATTCGGCTTAACGCTTCAACGAATCACGTGTGCCTGCCCAGTTCTCACGCGGAGGCGGGGCAGGATAATAGTCCGGCGCAGTCTCATGCGCGGTACGAAAATGCACCTTTGCCACTTCGCGCAGCGCGCCCGGCCCATTTAGTTCCACCAGCTTTCGAGCGTTCTCTTTTACACTGGGGGATACTCCGCGTTCCAATCGTAAACCAAGTTCCTTGCTTTTGCGCTCCAGCCAATTGATAAACGCTTCACGCGCGAGGATCGACGCTGCCGCTACAGCAATGTCCGACTCCGCCCTGGGGCGTTGTTCGATGGCTATCTTGCGTCCGTGCTTCAGCAAGGATGCAGTGATCACGTGCGCATCCGCAAATTGGTCCGACAACGATCGTGGGCATTCCGGCTTTTTTGCCAGCAAATTCTCAATCACGCGCGCGTGGCCCCAGCCCAGCAGCCGATTAAGATTGCCAAATTTGTCGTAGAGCTCGTTGTACTTCGCAGGTCCGATCAGAACTATCCCCACCAAACCTAACGAGCTCTTGCGAATCGTGTCCGCCAGCGCGCGAATTCTTGCGTCGGAGCCGATCCGCTTGCTGTCCACCACGCCAGCGTCCAGGAGCTTCCGCGCGATCCCGCGGTCCACATACGCCCCGGCGATCACCAGTGGTCCGAAGAAGTCGCCCTTCCCGCTTTCGTCCACACCGATATGAGGCTCGAACATCTCTGGCGAATGCACTTCCTCATATCCCAGCTTCGCTTCGCCCAGAATTTTTGGCTCCAACTCGAATTGCACGAACTCCTCGACACCGCGGCCTTGCACGAGGACCTTTGGCCCCTTCTCGTAAACCGCCACGCTCAATTTGTTTTTCTGCGCAAAGAACAGCGTGTATTGCTTCGGCGAAAATTCGAATCCGAGCTCTTCAAGCAGCGCGCGAAGCTCTGTTGCCTGCTCTTTCGTGAGCGCGTGAGTGTACGAATTCATTGGCAGACAACGTCCAACGCTCAACGCTCAACTCTCAACTCTCAACTCTCAACTTTGAATTCGATGTTGGACGTTGAGCGTTCGGCGTTCGACGTTCTGCAGAGGTTCGATGTCTCTGAAAAACGTTCGCGCATTCGGCCGCTCTCTTCTCAACTGGTATCGTCGCCACGGACGCGATCTCCCGTGGCGCAAAACGCGCGACCCGTACGCCATTCTCGTCTCGGAGTTCATGCTCCAGCAAACTCAGGTTGCAACAGTGATCCCTTATTACAACGAGTGGCTGTACCGTTTCCCCGATTTCGCCGCACTCGCTCGCGCCCCTGAAAACGACGTGCTCCATGCGTGGCAAGGCCTCGGTTATTACGCTCGCGCGCGGAATCTTCACGCCACCGCAAGGGCTATCATAGATCGGCATGGTGGCCGTTTCCCGCAATCAGTCGAGCAGATACGGCAACTCCCAGGAATAGGAAAATACACTGCGCACGCCGTGGCCAGCTTCGCGTTTAATGAATCTGTCCCCATTGTCGAATCGAACACTGCTCGCGTTTTGGCGCGGCTTTTCAATTTGCGCGAACCCATCGATTCCGACATGGGCCGGAAAACGCTTTGGCAATACGCAGCGGTGCTTGTGCCGAAATCCAACAGCCGGACTTACAACTCCGCGCTGATCGATCTCGGTGCACTGGTCTGCGTTCCGCGCGAGCCCAAATGCGGCGTCTGCCCCGTGAAGAAATTCTGCCGTGCGAAAAACCCCGGGACTCTCCCAATAAAGAAAATGCGGCCTGCGATGGAACGGTTAACAGAAAATTATGCACTCACCATGCGGGCCGACAGCATTCTGCTTGAGAAAGCGGATAGTCGCTGGCGCGGCATGTGGATACTGCCACGGCTGCAAGCAAGACCAGTGAATCCACAGCCTATCTACAAATTAGTCTTTCCGTTCACAAATCATCGGGTCGAATTGAAAGTTTACGCCGAACGCTGGCGTATAATCGATAAACGGTCACAGCGCTGGATCAGAGTCGACTCGGTTGACTCGATCCCGATGCCTTCGCCACACCGAAAGGCGATGCGACACCTTCTCAGCGAAGCAACAGCAGGACGATCACGCCGGCAGCAGTCGTCAGAATCGTAATCGGGATACCGAAGCGCGCGTAATCCCAAAAGCTGACTTCCAGATGTTCGCGTGCGGATTCCACCACGATCATGTTCGCAACCGAGCCGATGATGGTGAGGTTGCCGGCGAACGTCGTCGCCAGCGCGAGGACTTTCCACATCAGCACCGGTTCGACGAAACGCGTGATCCATTTCCCGGCCACAAGGACAAATGGAACGTTCGAGAAAATGTTCGACCCGGCCACGGAGAACCAGGTGAGGTTCCAGGTCTGCGCTGTCACATGCGACCCAAAGACGGGTTGCAGATGTCGGTAAATCGCATCGGGCAAACCGGTGTCGCTCAGTCCATCGACGACGACAAACAACGCCGCAAAAAATACCAGCAAATGCCAATCGACAAGCTTGAGCACTTCGTGCGTATCGCGGCGCGCAAGCACCATCACCAGCGCCGCGCCCGCGAGTGCTGTCCATGCCAGGTTTAGTCCGGCGAGGAAACAGGCGAAGACCGACACAAACACGGCGCAAACAATCGCGAACAAACCGCGGTCCAGCTTTGGAATGGCGTGAGGTTCCCGTTCGATCACCGCCGTTCGCAGAGCATTGTGAAAACCGAAACGCAAAATTCCAAAGTTGATCGCAAGTCCGACGATTGCCGCGGGAACGAGCGATCGCGAGAATTGCGAAAATGGAATATGTGAAAAATGTCCGATAATCATGTTTTGCGGGTTGCCGACGAGCGTGGCGACGCTGCCGATGTTCGCGCTGGTCGCGAGCGCGATCAGATACGGCAGGAGCGGAAGTTTGCCGCGCTGGATCACGGCGATGACCAGCGGCGTCAGCATCAAGCAAATCGTGTCGTTGACGAGTAACGCCGACAGGATTCCCGACGTAACCGTGAGATAAAGCAATAGCCGCTGCGGCGTGCGCGAAAATCCCAGCACAACGTCGGCCGCCCATTCGAAAAAGTGCGCCAGATAAAGATACGCGGACACGAGCATCATCGCCATCAACAGCACGAGCGTGTCGTAGTTGACTGCACGATAAGCGCGCTCCGGAGTCATCACCCCTGTTGAAACCATTAACACTGCGCCGAGCAAAGCCGCCGCCGGCCGATTCAATGGCAGGATTCTGACCTGCCGACCGCTGATCAACACGTACGTGATCGCAAAGATCACTATCGCGGCGACTTCTTTCTCGAAATTATTCACGGTCGTGCATAGTGGATGTAACGCCGTTTTTCAACGAGCACGTCGTGCGGCCTGCGCTCCAAAAGCGATGCGAAGACGCATCCGCACTCCGAAAGCACTTCGGGCGAAATTCTTCCAGAGTCCTTCACTGCGTTTCGCGAAGCTTTGGGAGTGCGACGGCGTCCTCGCGTCGCTTTCGCTGCTTTCAATTGATCACTGATGGTTTCTCTGCGATAAACTTTTGCGTCGAGATATGCGAAGCATGACTGGATACGGTCGCGCCGAGACCGATCACGCGGGAATGAGGTTTAGCGTCGAGCTCAACTCTGTAAACCGGAAGCAAAGCGACATCGTTATCAATTTGCCTCGCGATCTGGCCGAGCTCGAACCGCGCATTCGGCAGATGATCAACGAAAACATTTCGCGCGGCAGAACCAATGCCATCATCACGCTTCACAGCGGCGAAAACGGCGCCCACAACCTGGCGCTCAATACCGAACTCGCGCGTTCGTATCATGAAGCGATGCGCACGCTCCAGAAAGAATTGAACGCGCCGGGTGAGATCACGATTAGCACAATACTGCAAGCGCCCGGAGTGATGCGATTCCCGGAAGAAGCCCTCAATGCCGAAGAGGCATGGCCGGCCATCGATCGGGCGCTGCGCGCTGCCCTCGCCGATCTAATCAAAATGCGCGAGCGCGAAGGCAAACATCTGGCCAAGGATTTGATTCATCGTCTGAAAGCGATCCGGAAAAAACTGAAGGAGATTCGCGTGCTTCATCCCGACGTGGTAAAAAGATATCGTGCCGCGCTTCTCGATCGAATTCAAAAAGCCGGGCTGCCGATTGCCAGTGAGGACGAACGCGTACTCAAAGAAATTTCCTTCTTCGCCGATCGCGCTGATGTGTCGGAGGAGTTGACGCGGCTAGAGAGTCACCTCGCTCAATTCGCTCATCACTTGCGCAGTAAAGAGCCGGTCGGGCGCACATTGGAATTCATCACGCAGGAAATTTTTCGCGAGCTCAACACGCTGGGTGCAAAGGCGAATGACGCCTCCATCTCACAACGCGTCATCGCTTGCAAAGCCGAACTCGAGAAGATCCGCGAGCAAGTTCAAAACCTTGAGTAAACAGTTCAGCCGCCACGGAATTCTCTTCGTCATCTCAGCGCCATCAGGCGCAGGCAAAACCACGCTGGTCGAAGCACTCCGACAAACTGCCAGAGTTTTCTATTCAGTCTCATGCACCACGCGAGCACCGCGCAGCGGAGAAATTGACGGCGAACATTACCAATTTCTTTCGGATGCAGATTTTCGCACGAGAATTGAAGCCGGCGATTTTCTGGAATACGCGCAGGTGCACGGAGATTTTTACGGCACATTGCGCGAGCGGGTGCTGACGAATCTCAAAAAGGGAGTCGATGTCCTGATCGACATTGATACCCAGGGCGCCGCCACAATCCGCAACTGCGAGGATCCAATCATCCGTCGAGCCCTGACCGACGTGTTTATTATGCCTCCGAACCTCGACGAATTGCGGCGACGATTGCGTAAGCGCGGCACCGAAACCGAAAGGCAGATCACGCAGAGACTGAAGACCGCGGCACGAGAAATGGAATTATGGCGCGATTACCGCTACACGATTATTAGCGGCTCAGTTGAAAAGGACCTGGAAAAATTCCGTCAGATCATGGCTGCGGAGAGTTATTTGAGCCGGCGTTTGATTTTTAGCGGAAGCTAACAGCGTTTTCCTACAGACAAGAAGCTATCAGCTTCCCCTACAGCAGATTCGCGATTAAGTTCTCCGTCTTCAATGGAAAGAGACTTAAGAGCCAAACGGAATAAAACCACCGCACGAAAAGTCGTACGCATTGCGGCCGGGAAAAAATCGATCGTCCTTGGGGTCACAGGATCGATCGCCGCATATAAATCTGCTGAGCTGGCCAGTCTGCTCGTCAAACAGGGGCACGACGTGTTTGTCGTCATGACACAAGATGCGACCGAATTTATTTCACCGCTCACCCTGCAAACGCTCTCGAAAAATCCGGTCACGACGAGCTTCTACGATGAAAAAGAAAGCTGGCGACCAGGTCACATCGATCTCGCGGACCGCGCGAACCTGCTCCTGATTGCGCCCGCCACTGCGCACATGATCGCTGAACTCGCGCACGGTTTGGCTGATCATCCCCTCGCCGCCATCGCGCTCGCCACGCGCGCGCCGATTCTGCTCGCGCCCGCCATGAACGGAAAAATGTGGCAACACCCCGCGACGATGGAGAATGTGGAAAAATTGCGAACGCGCGGCGTCGAGTTTATCGGGCCGGAAGAAGGAATGCTAGCCTGCGGTTACGAAGGAATTGGCCGGCTCTGGAAAGTGAATGATATCGCGTTCCGCGCGGAGTTTCTGCTTGCGCGCCAGGATAATCTGATCGCGTGAGATTTCTCATCACGGCTGGGCCCACACGCGAGCCGATCGATCCGGTTCGTTACATTTCGAATCGTTCATCGGGGAAAATGGGCTACGCCATTTCGCAAGCGGCGCTCGAAGCCGGGCACGATGTCATTTTGATTTCCGGCCCGGTCAACCTCGCGCCACCGAGCAACGCGAAATTGATTTCCGTTTCTACCAGCGACGAGATGCTCGACGCAGTGCATCAGTACGCGGACAGCTGCGACGTCTGCGTCTTGTGCGCCGCCGTCGCGGATTACAAGCCAGCTAAAGCCTCGCCGACAAAAATCAAAAAGCGCAACGAAAGATTTTCACTCGAACTGGTTCGCACGCGCGACATTCTCGAGTCGTTAGGTCAGCAACGCGATCGACCTTTCCTTCTCGTCGGTTTCGCCGCGGAAACGAATGAAGTGGAAAAAAACGCCGCGAAGAAACTGCGCGAGAAAAATTGCGACCTCATCGTTGCAAACGACGTGAGCAGCGCAGTTTCGGGAATGGAAAGTGACTTGAATGAAGTGATGATTCTGTTCCAAAACGGACAGCGACAGAAAATTTCGCGCGCTTCAAAAAAAATTATTGCGCGGGAACTCGTGAAAATTTTTGAAAATTCTGCAACAAAAATGTTTGACAAAAAAAATGTGACGATTACTGAAACGCAATTAAGTGAAGTGAAATCCATTCCCAACTCTTCACGATTTCCGCGCGTTGCGGATTGAAAGGGGGGAATTAGTCGATGGCGAAAAAGAAAGCAGCAAAGAAAAAATCAGCGAAGAAAAAGAGGCACTAAGCCCAACGCTGGATTAACGACTCCGAATTTCCTCGGAGTCACAACTCCTAACTTCAACCCGGGAGGAGAATTTATTTTCCTCCCGGTTTTTTTCTTTGATCATCCCGAGTCACAACAGAGGAGGGACCTCACAATCGAAGCATCCGATACACAATTTCATTAAGCGTGATCAATCAGCTGATGAGAGATCCTTCGCGACGCGAGGATGACACGCGCTATGTCCTTTTCCATTCGACTGCATTTCCGCTGTGCACTTCGTGTTGTTTATGCGACGTAATCTTTCATGAAGCACTATCTCGAGATCGCCGAAAACGTCGCGCGAGAAGCGGGAAAGTTGCTTCGCGATAATTTTCGGCAACATAAGCAGATCAATGCCATCGCCGCGCACGATCTAAAATTGGAGATCGACGTTCAGACGCAGGAGTTAATTACTAACTTGCTTCTGAAAGAATTTCCCGGCCACGCGATTTACGGCGAAGAAGGAATCGCGGGTGATCAATCCACGGAGCATCAGTGGGTGCTCGATCCGCTTGATGGCACCGTTAATTATTTCTACGGGATCCCTCACTTTTGCGTCTCGATTGCGCTCCGCCTGCGAAGCGAGATTATGGTCGGCGTGATCTACGATCCAATTCGCGATGAGATGTGGGCTGGACAGAAAGGTGAGGTGTCGAAACTCAATGGCTGTCCGTTTCATGTGAGCGATCGCGCGGACCTGGCGGAAGCGGTTATCTCGATCGGTCTAGCGAAGACCAGCGAGACGATCAACGCGAATTTCCCTTTGCTTCAGGCCATGATTCATCGCGTGCGCAAGTGCCGCGTGCTCGGCAGTGCTGCGCTCGACATGGCTTACGTCGCCTGTGGACGAATGGATGCGTACATTGAAACGGGAATCAGCTTGTGGGACATCGCAGCCGGCTGGCTTCTGGTTGAAAATGCCGGTGGAACTGTCGATCTTCGCCCGCTCGAACAGATGAAAGATAAATACAGCATCGTCGCATCGAATGGCGTTCTCGATCTCAAATTATGATTATGAACGACGAAGCTCGGATGACGAATGACGAAGTAAGCAGGAATGCTCAAATGACGAACAGGCGATCGAGAAGCTCTTCTTGTCATTCGGATTTCGTCATTCATTCGACATTCGTCATTAGACATTCGTCATTCATGTCATGATTCGCTGCGGAATCGGCTACGATGTGCATCGCTTCGCCGAGGGACGAAAACTGATTTTGGGCGGCGTCGAGATTGCGCACGCGCGCGGGCTGGAAGGCCATTCTGATGCCGATGTTTTGTCGCATGCGATCGCGGATGCGTTGCTGGGTGCGATCGGAGCAGGAGATATCGGCCAGCATTTTCCAAATACCGATGAATCACTTCGCGGCATCAGCAGCATCGAAATTTTAAAGAGCGTGATCAAATTGCTTAAGGGAAAAAGCGCACGGGTGATAAACATCGATGCAACCGTTCTGGCCGAGGAACCGAAACTCGCGCCGCACGTCGCTGTGATGCAAAAAACAATCGCCGACGCGATCGGCACTTCCGATTCGAATGTGAGTGTGAAAGCGACCACGAATGAAAAGCTCGGCGCAATCGGACGTGGCGAGGGAATTGCATCAATCGCGATTGCAACCGTGGAGCTGGGATGATCGCTTTGTCATTCCGAGCAAAGTCGAGGAATGGAGCGAACGGGACGAGCGACATGGACGGTTATGCCGCGACGGTAGCGGCGAGAGAGTCGGGAGACGAACGAGTTCAATCTCTTACTGTTAATCGAGAGATGTCTCGACGGCGCTCGACATGACAATGCGCTTTTTTAACACGTACTCGCGTCAGATCGAACAATTCGAACCGCCCGATCCAGCCGAACGCGCCATCGGTATCTACACTTGCGGGCCAACCGTTTACAGCCGCGCGCACATCGGAAATTTCCGCGCCTATATCTTTGAAGACTTGCTCCAGCGCCATCTGGAGTTGCGCGGTTACAAGGTGCATCGAGTGATGAACATCACTGATGTGGATGACAAAACGATTCGGGGGGCGCGCGAGGCCAAAGTGCCGCTGGCCAAATTCACGGAACAATTCAAACAGGCATTCTTCGAAGATGCCGAAACGCTGCGGATCAAGCGCGCCGATGAATTTCCGGCCGCAACCGACCAGCGTTACATCGACAGGATGATCGAGATGATCAGCACGCTGATCTCCCGCGGGCTTGCCTATCAAGCCGAGGACAAATCTGTTTATTTTCGCATCAACAAATTTCCTGATTACGGAAAACTCGCGCATTTCGATCTAACACAGCTCCAATCGACCGGGCGGGTGAAGCACGACGAATACGACAAGGAACACATCGGAGATTTCGCATTGTGGAAAGCGTGGGATGAAGAAGATGGCGACGTGAAGTGGGATTCGCCGTGGGGACCCGGTCGCCCCGGCTGGCACATCGAATGCAGTGCGATGTCGACCGCGCTTCTCCGCGATGAAATCGATATCCACTGCGGCGGCGTTGATAACATTTTCCCGCATCACGAAGCAGAGATCGCACAGAGCGAAGGCGTTACTGGAAAGAAATTCGTCCATTACTGGCTGCATTGTGCGCATCTGCTGGTGGACGGGCAGAAAATGGCGAAGTCCTTAGGTAATTTTTACACTGTGCCGGATGTTCTCGCGAAAGGTTACACCGGGCGCGAACTCCGTTACGCGTTGCTGCGTGTGCATTACCGCGTGCCGCTCAATTTCACATGGGAAGGAATGAATGAGGCCCGCGAATCGCTCGCGCGCATTGATGAGTGGCTTGGGCGGTTGCGGGCCGTCGCGAAAAAAGAAAACGCTCAACGCTCAACGCCCAACGCTCAACGCCCAATTGAAAAATCTGACTTCGAGAATGCATTGGACGATGATCTGAACATTTCCGCGGCGCTCGGGTTCTTGTTCGAATCCATTCGCGAAACGAATCGTGCGATGGATGAAAACAAACTGGACCCGGGAGCCGCAAAAGGATGGCTGGATTGGTGGCAAAGGATAAACACTGTTCTCGATGTCGAACCTCAGGCTGAAGTCGTCGTTCCACCGGAAGTGGCGCAACTCGCCAACGAGCGCGAGAACGCAAGGCGAGAAAAAAATTGGAAACGAAGCGACGAACTCCGTGAGCAAATTTCCGCGCAGGGTTGGGAAGTGCGCGACACGAAAGATGGTTCAAGGCTCACGCGCCGTGGCGCATCGTGATTCTGCGGAGCGCGCGCGTCTCGCGTGGTGGCGAGCACGTCTTCGCGGTCGCGAAGTCATTTCCAGCGCAGCCATGCAAGACGGAACGTAATAAAAGCAAAGTTCGTTTGGGTGCGACGCCGAAACCAACACGCGGGACGCGTGTGCTCCCCAGAAAAATGCGCTAGCAACTCTGAGCACGATTGATCATGTTGGAAGCACACTCATGTTTGCGTCGGCGGATTTTCTTGATCTCGAACACACGGCCCACCCGAAATTGTTCGAGAGCCAGAACTACGTCTGGGACGCGCTCAAACAAATTGAGAGATATCTCCAATTTCGATTGAAGCCTGGGATCCTGGGCGAGCTGATGGGTAAGCCGTTTATCAGTCATCAAGTGTTCATCGGCAGAGGAACGATTGTCGAGCAGGGCGCAGTGCTGAAGGGACCGGCCTGGATCGGTGAAAATTGTCGCGTCCGCAGTGGTTGTTACGTGCGGGAAAACGTCATTGCCGGAAACGGCGTGGTGATGGGCAACTCGTGCGAATTTAAGAATTGCATCCTCTTCGACGAAGTACAGGTGCCGCACTTCAATTATGTCGGCGATTCGATCCTTGGTCATCATGCGCATCTCGGCGCCGGCGTAATTCTCTCCAACGTGAAACTCGATCACAGCGAGATTGCGGTAGTCACGTCCGACGGCGAGATCCCCACTGGTCTCAGAAAATTCGGCGCGATCGTCGGCGATCGCACGGAAATCGGTTGCAACGTGGTAATCAACCCGGGCTCGGTGCTCGGCCGCGATTGCATGATTTATCCAACCGTAAACTTCCGCGGTGTTTTATCCCGCGGCAGCGTAGTGAAATTACGACAAGAGCTGCAAGTGCTGGAAAAGCGCTGACGATAAACAGTCCTCGCAGTGCTACGGCCGCGAGCGAACGCGAATAAGAGCAGGAGCACGATTCAGAGCAAGACAGAACTGGCGGATGGGGGGGGATTCGAACCCCCGGTGCCTTTCGGCACACACGCTCTCCAGGCGTGCACAATCAACCACTCTGTCACCCATCCGAGCGTTGGATCGATATCTTACAACATCGACAACTTCCACGCGAGTCTGTCGCACTGTAAGCTGCGTAGCTTCCTGTCCCCCGTTGACCAAGCCTGTCATTCTGAGCGAAGCGAAGAATCTCTGATCATGTGTTCGGTCACAGCAAACGAATAGCCAGAGATGTTTCGCTCCGCTCAACATGACAGATGAATGCACTTCGGCGGTAAGCAGCCGCCTCCTTGCCTGTCGAGTTTTGCGTTATTTTACAGTTGCAACCGGCGAAATAATTCGTCGAGCGGCAATTGAATGCCGATGTAAAATTCGCCGAAGTCTGCGTACTCGGCGCTGACCGGATCGAAACGCATTTTGTAAACGATCGCCTTGATTTGAAATGTGTCGCGCGCGAAGAGCGTTACTCCCCATTCTGCGTCATCGAGACCAGTCGAACCGGTGATGAGCTGTTTCACTTTGCCGGCGAATTCGCGGCCTACGTTCGCATGTCCTTTCATCAGCTTGCGACGTTCATCATACGGCAGCGCATACCAGTTTCGCGTTTCCCCGCGGCGCTTGCTCATATTGTAGAAACAGAACACCGGCCAATCCGGCAGCGTGGGATAAATGCGCTCATGGCGGTAATGCTTCATTCGCTCATGAAATGAATTCATCGCTTCGGCGAGTTTTGCGGCAACATTGCGGACATTCGGCTCGAGTGTTTGCGCGAATTCTTCCTCTGTCGTGATGTATTCGCTCTCCTCCGTGAGCGACAAGTAACTGTAAACCGGTGTCAGCACATCCGCGCCCAACGCGAGCGAGAGCCGCTTCTCGATGCTGTTAGCGTTGTGCAGATCTGGCGTAATCAACATGAAACCGAGGTCAGCTTTCGGTGTCACCACGGCTAGCGTGAGCAATTGCGTCGATTGCATCGCGCGCACCTCCTGCACAAGCGACGACAGATTCGTCTTAGCAGCATTTTGTTCTTCCCGGCTGAGCAATTGCCATTGCCCGTACTCCACTCGGTAAAAGAGATGCAGACAATGCCAGCCATCCTCTGGAACCAGCGCAGTGTTCTTGTCGGTCATCGTGCTAGTCTCGGACGCGACAATTTCCGGTCAAGGTTAGCGCATCAAGGAATGACGGCTTCCCAGCCGTCAGGTTTAGAATCAACTGCTGCCCGAGCCATCGCTCCTTGAGATGTGCCCTACCCAGGCATTTGCGCTTTCGGCAGATGCGCCATGCAGTATTCTTCACCGTCGCGCGCGACGCGAAAATCCAAGCTTGGATCGCTCAACTCCGTTGCACCACAGACCGCACAGCGATGCAGGGCGTCATCGGCGCTGTGTGAATGCTCTTCAAAACGTCTTCGACGCGTTGAAACTTCGCGGCGATGCGTCGCCTGGCGAATAATTTCCGGCCCGAAGAAGATGAAATAATTCGCGAAAGCGGCAATGAGTGCAGCACGGTACGAATTCGAGTTCAGGACAAATCCAAGCAGCAAAAACGCGGCGAAAACCCAGGCGAGCCACTTGATTTTTACCGGTAAAATGAACAGCACATAAATAATCTCGTCGGGATAGAATCGCGCAAAGGCAAAGAACAACGACGCAATCAGCATGCCGTTCGAAAAGTTAGAGCCGAAAAAAAATGCGGCGATCGTTGTGCCGATCATACCCACAAAGAAATAGAGCGTCAGCCGGAAGGGACCCCACGCCCGTTCGAGGCCTTCGCCGATAAACCACAGAAACCAGAGGGCCAGCACGACCCAGAAACTGAGCGTTTGCGGAACAAAGATGTAGGTGACCAGCCGCCAGACCTCGCCGTGACGAATGCGCGCCGGATCGAGATCGAGGGCGGATCGGAAATTGGGGTTGAGCCACATCAACGCCCACACCAGCGCAGTGAAGCCAATCACGATTCGGATCAATCCGGGGATGGCAAGGAAACCAAAGCGGCGTTCGAGTTTATCCAGCCAGCTCATTGCTGGCGCAAGCTAACGCAACAATCCCTCACCTCAATCCTCTCCCTTTCAAAAGGGAGAGGCGGACGACCCCACGTCACGACGGGTGAAAAGTGCGAGCGCGAGAAATCTCTTCCTCTCCTTCTCGATCGAGGAGAGGATGAAGTGTGAGCAGCGGAAGGTTGCCCGACGCGCTTGCGCTACCATGTGCGCCGTCTAGTTTGGCGCGTGAGCGAAGTCGCTCCAAAAAGAACGCCTCTCTATGACGAGCATGTGCGGCTTGGCGCGAAGATCGTTCCATTCGCCGGGTGGCTGATGCCGGTGCAGTACACAAGTATCCTCGAGGAACATCAGGCGGTGCGAAACAATGTCGGTATCTTCGATATTTCGCACATGGGACAATTTATCGTCGATGGCGCGGGCGCGCGCGAATGGCTGAATACCATGCTTACAAACAACACCAACAAGCTCGATGTTGGCATGGGTCAATACAGCTTTCTGCTGAACGAGCGCGGCGGCATCATCGATGATTTAATTGTTTATCGGATCGGCGACCAAAAGTTTCTGCTCGTCGTAAATGCGGCTCGCACAGAAGAGGATTTTGCCTGGCTGCAAAATCATGTTCCAGCTGTAGAACCGGCTGTGTCAGCCGCGAAGGAAATCCGTCTCACGGATCGCAGTGCAAAATTTGGCGGGGTCGCGATTCAAGGTCCACGCATTGCAGAGCTATTTCATGCTCTGTTTGGCATCGATGCCGATCTTCCATCGCGAAATTCGATTGCCGATCTTCTATTCGATGGAACGACTGTTTCCGTCGCGCGCACCGGGTACACCGGCGAAGACGGCATCGAAGTTTTCTTTCGCGCGACGGATGCAGTAGAGCTTTGGAGTTCGGCGCTCGAAAAAGGCAAACCGTTTGGAATCAAACCGTGCGGCCTGGGCGCGCGCGACACGTTGCGGCTCGAAATGTGCTATCCGCTCAATGGTTCTGATCTGTCGCCGAAACGAAATCCAATCGGGGCAGGACTCGGATTCTTTGTCGATCTGACGAAGCGAAACTTCATCGGCCGCGACGCCTTGTTGAAGACAAAAGAAAACGGAGCGCCCGAAAAGCTCGTCGCATTCCGGATGAAAGAGAAAGGACCGCCGCCGCGACCGCACTACGCGGTTTTTCAAAATGGCGAGCGCATCGGCGAAGCAACGAGCGGCACGCTTTCTCCGAGCTTGAATTATGGAATCGGAATGGCTTACATCGATGCCGCGCACGTCAAAATTGGCGCACAAATCGATATCGAGATTCGGGGCAAAAAATTCCCGGCTATCATCGAAAAGAAACCGCTCTACAAGAAATAACCATGAACATCCCAGACGATTTGCTTTACACCGAGAGTCACGAATGGATTAAGCGCGAAGGGGACAAGATCCGCGTCGGCATCACCGACCACGCGCAATCTGAATTGACCGATGTGGTTTATGTGGAACTGCCGAAAATGGATCGGCAAGCGAACGCAAAAGAAGCGATTGCGGTTATCGAATCGGTCAAAGCCGCCAGTGACATCTACGCGCCGGTGCAGGGCACAATTGTCGACGTAAACAAAGCGCTCGAAGCCGACCCGGGTCTAATCAACCGCGAACCGTATGGGCAAGGGTGGATATTCGTTCTCAAGATCGATAATGCCGACGATCTCAAGCAATTGAAAGACGCGGAGGGATATAAGAAGCAGATCGCGTAGCCATCCGCATCCGTCAGCGCGCGCGCGCCAATCCGCGGCCGTGTCACGAGGCAGATCTGTTTTTCTTGACAGCGAAACCGATGTAGCCCCAGCGACCCCATTCGTAATGCGAGGTGCGCTGCTCATCGCGGCGGCCGGTTTTTTTGTCGTGCGCATAGGTCTTGGTTACGAATTCTGGAAACGCGGCGTTCATTTGCACGTCGTGCGATACAAGTAATCCGGCGTCGCTCAGGCGCGGCCAGAATTGGCGGAACTCCCAAAGCATGTGGCGGTAGCTGTGGGAGCTATCGTGCAAGAACATGTCGATGGACCGAGGTAGTTGGTCGCCTTTGAGAAAGTCTTCGATTCGGCCGCGCATCGGGACGAATCCACTCGAAGATCGCAATTCCTCGGGAATTAGGACGCCTTGCTGGCAGTCTTCGCTCAATTCGATGCTGTAGAGCTTCGCGGTGGCGAGCTTTTCGTCGGCAAGCGCTTTCAAAATGAACGCCGAGGACATGCCAATAAACCCGCCCGACTCGACCGACGCCGCCGGTCGAAGCCAGCGCGTCAATCCATAAAGCGTCGCGCAATCCAGCGCTCCCATGACGCCTTCGCTGCCGTACGCGTCGCGGCGCCGGATCATTTCCACCATGAAATCACTCGCTCGAATTTCCTGTGCGAAACGCGCCACACTATCCCACATCGCGTAAAAAGGCGTCGACCTCGTCTGAATCCGGGCTGGGTCGTCCGGTGGCGCCTGCGCTTGCCGCTGAAATACGCGCATTGTAATAAGTGGGAACAATCGCTGCGCTTTTAACTGGCGCGAATGTTAATTTCCCTTTTCCATTAAGGTATTAAACCGCAATCCAAATCTCTCTCTGGGAAATGCACGCTGGAAGCGTTCGCTCCTGCAAGTCGCCCTTTTTTCCCAGCTAAGCTGTGCTTAATTCCTCCGTTTTCCCCATGAGCAGCAAACCGAAGGCGCGTGAGGCAGAGCTTAACTTCGAAGGTGCGATGGATCGGCTCGAAAAAATTGTAGAGCAGATGGAGTCCGGCAAATTGCCGCTCGAAGATCTGATCGTGCGCTACGAAGAAGGGATGAGCCTTGTAAAAGTTTGCCAGGAACGGCTTGCCAAGGCCGAGCAAAAGATCGAAATCATTGCCCGCAATAGCGCAGGCAAACCCGAAGTTAAAGAGTTCGAGCCAACGCAGGCGCCGGAGAAACCGGCCAGCATGGCCGACGAGTCCCCAAGCACCAATGACGAAATTAAGCTCTTCTGAGAAGTCTCAGCCAACCGAGGCACCAGCCGCGCCCAAGCGGCTCCTCGACGGCATCGGTTCTCCCGCCGACATCAAAGCGCTGCGCGAACAGGATCTGCCGCAGCTTGCGCAGGAAGTCCGCGATGAATTGATCAAGGTCCTTTCCCAAACCGGGGGACACCTCGGGCCGAACCTCGGCGTGGTTGAGCTGACCATTGCGTTGCATCGCGTGTTCGACACACCGAGCGACCGCTTCGTGATGGATGTAAGTCATCAGGGTTATGTGCACAAAATGTTCACCGGCCGGCTCGATCGTTTTGGCACGATGCGCCAATTTGGCGGGCTCAATGGTTTTCTTTTGCGAACAGAAAGCGAACACGATTGCTATGGTGCGGGGCACGCGGGCACCGCGCTTTCCGCGGCGCTCGGAATGGCGGTCGGACGCGACCTGCGCGGCGGGGACGAAAATATCGTGGTGGTCGCAGGCGATGCCGCATTCACCTGCGGAATCAGCTATGAAGCGCTCAACAACGTGAAAGCGCATACGAAGCGCTTCATCGTCGTGCTGAACGATAATGAATGGTCGATCGCCAAAAATGTAGGCGCGATCGCCAGCTACTTGAACACCATTGTCACCAGCCCGACGTTTACTCACCTGCATGAGAAAGCGCGCCACTTTGTGGAGAGTGTTGCCGGAAAATCCGTGGCGGAATTTGCACATAAAGTCGAGGAAAGCGTCAAGGGCCTGATCGTGCCGAGCGTCATCTTCGAGGAGCTTGGGTTGCGTTACTATGGGCCGATCGACGGACACGATATTCCCCTGCTCATTCGAACGTTTGAGTTTTTGAAAACGCAGGAAGAACCGGTCCTGCTGCATATCCTTACTCAAAAAGGCAAAGGATATGCGCCGGCGCTCAAGCAGCCCGATAAGTTTCATGGGCTTGGCAAATACAAGATCGAGAGCGGCGAGACTGCGCCGACGCCCACGCCGACGTATTCGGAAATTATCGGTAAAACGCTGGCGAAATTTGCGGAGACAAACCAAAAAATCGTTGCAATCACCGCGGCGATGCCAAGCGGCACCGGACTATCGCATTTTCAGAAAGCACATCCGACGCGCTATTTCGATGTCGGTATTGCGGAAGAACACGCCACGCTTTTCGCGTGCGGCCTCGCTACTCAGGGACTTCAGCCTTTTCTGGCGATTTACTCCACGTTTTTCCAGCGCGCCTACGACATGGCCATCCATGACATCGCCATCCAAAACCTTAACGTGAAGCTCTGCATGGACCGCGCCGGCTTAAGCGGCGATGACGGGCCCACGCACCATGGCTTGTTCGACATCGGTTACCTGCGGCACGTGCCGAATTGGGTGCACATGCAACCGAAGGACGAGGACGAATTTGTCGACATGCTTTGGACGATGTCGCACTACAACTCCGGTCCGATCGCCATACGTTATCCGCGGGGATCAGGACCCGGTGTACAAATCAAACCCGAACCCAAGCTTCTCGAGATTGGCAAGGCCGAAGTTGTACAGCACGGACGCGACGTGGCGATTTTTGGCTTGGGCAATATGTTTGAACTCGCCGAAGAAGCCGCGCGCAAACTTGAAGAGAAGGGAATTTCCGTTGCGCTCATCAATCCGCGCTGGATCAAGCCCATGGACACGGGCACGCTGGAATTTTTCGCGCGCAGCGTAGACATCGTGTGCACGATTGAAGATCATGTTTTGCATAACGGCTTTGGTTGTGCAGTGATGGAGCATCTGCACTCGCAAATGATCAACACGCCGGTGGTGCGCATCGGATGGCCGGACCAGTTCATCGAGCACGGCGCTGTTCCAATCTTGCGCAAAAAGCATGGCATCACTGCCGACGCGCTCGTGGAAAAAGTGCTGCCGCTTCTGCACAAGAAATCGCGTGTCAGGCCATCGGTAGCCTGACGAAAAAGCGAAGGGCGCCTTCGGTTCCGAAAGCGCCCTTCATAGTTTCGATGGCGGTAAGCCGAATTCTGTCCAGTCGCCTTGGCGACCGCGATGATCATTCATCTCTCACGGATTTCTCCGAAAGCCCGGCGAATTTTCATTCGCCGTAGTGCGACGATACCCGAGGATTTTTGGCGGGCCGGCTGCCCTTCCTCTGTTCTGTCTTGCACCACATGGGGTTTTTCGTGCCTCGCGAATTGCTCCGCGAGCGGTGAGCTCTTACCTCGCCTTTTCACCCTTGCCTGCACTTCTTTCAAAGAACTGGCGGTGTCTTTTTCTGTGACACTTTCCGTCAACGTCCGCTTTGGCGAACGTCGCCCGCGTATTTTACGCGGCATGCTGCCGTATGGTGTTCGGACTTTCCTCCAGCGAACCGAAAGCGGTTCACCAGCGATCATCTGCCATCGGCCGGTAATTTAGCACAACTTGGAAAGCAGAAAATCAGGAAGAGTCGGTAACCGGAGCGGTTGCCCTACAATTAAAACGGTGACGGAACCGCGATCAGAAAAATTGCGATCATCACTAGCGCGATGGCAAGTCGGCCGATCATTGCGCCGAGATTTCCAAGCAAACTTCCCCAACCAGCACGACCGGCGTCGATCATTCGTTTACCGGCGATGAATTCGCCGGCGACCGCTCCGATCACCGGCCCTGCAAACAGGCCGATGACTCCGAACAAAAGGCCGATTAGCGCGCCCAGGATTGCTCCGAAGGTGCCCCATCTTGTCGCGCCAAAATATTTTGTGCCAAAGTAGCCCCCGACGAAATCGAAGACGTACGAAACGAGTGTGAGCAACACAAGAATGATCATCGTCTTCCAGCCGATGCTCCTCTCCGCGCCGACCATGACGCGATGGATGATTGCGGTGGCGAGAATGATAGTTGTGCCGGGAAGAGCTGGAATGACCGTGCCGATCAGACCGATGGCGAAGAGGACGATCGCGAAGAACCACCACAAGAGTTCCATGGGAATTGCAGAACCGTAATTCGTGAATCGTGAATCGCGAACTGTGGTGCGTGGGTTAGACGATGTAACGGTTCACGATTTACCGAATCTCGATTGTTCGTCTTTGACCCGTCCAATGCCGACCCTATACTGAAATTTGCAGATCAAATCTCAACTTTCGGAGGATCAATCATGCCGCTCGCTGTTGGAACCAAAGCGCCAGATTTCACTTTATCTACGAAGACCGCTGATGGGCCCAAGCAAATCACACTCAGTGAAAATTTCAGACAAAAAAACACATTGCTGCTGTTTTTTCCGATGGCGTTCACGGGGACGTGCACTACGGAAATGTGCGAAGTTAGCCAGGGGTTAAATGCTTACACGGATTTGAACGCCGCCGTTTATGGGATCAGCGGTGACAATCCGTTTGCGCAGGAGGCGTGGGCGCAGAAGGAGAAGATCGCGGTGCCGCTATTGAGCGATTACGAACACAAAGTCGCGAAGGAATACGGCGTGATGTACGACTCCTTCCTGCCGCAAATGAACCTCGGAATGAGCGGCGTGCCGAAACGATCTGCTTTCATCATCGATAAAAATGGCGTGATCCGGTACGTGGAGAGCAACGACGACGCAAGACAACTGCCGAATTTCGAAAAGATCAAAGCGAAACTCGAAGAATTGAAATGACGCGCGTGTTCAATGTCATCCCGAGCGGAGTGAGGGACCTCACAATCGGAGCTTGGATTACTCTAACGAACTTGCGTGATCTTATGAGTCTGTGCGAGGTCCTTCGCTTCGTTAAGGATGACAGGATTGCAAATGCACGACGAATTTAAAACGCTGAAACAATTTGATGTTGGCAAAGGTCGGGAAGGTTTTCTGTATTCGCTGCCCGCACTGGAAGAGCAAGGTATCGGGAATATTTCACGGTTGCCGGTTAGCATTCGGATCGTACTCGAATCGGTGCTGCGAAATTGCGACGGGGAAAAAGTTCGGCGCAAAGATGTCGAAGTGCTGGCGAATTGGAATGCCAAATCGCCTGCGAACGAGGAAATTCCATTCGTCGTTGCGCGCATCGTTTTGCAGGATTTCACCGGCGTGCCGCTGGTGGTCGATCTTGCCGCGATGCGCAGTGCTGTGCAACGGCTCGGTCGCGATCCGAAAATCATTGAACCGCTCGTGCCGGTTGATTTGGTGGTCGATCACTCGGTGCAGGTGGATTTCTTCCGTTCCCCGCGAGCGCTGGAACTCAACCTGGACATGGAGTTCAAGCGGAACCGGGAACGATACCAGTTTCTTAAGTGGGGGCAGCAAGCATTCAAAACTTTCCAGCTCATCCCGCCAGGGATTGGCATAGTCCACCAGGTCAATCTCGAATATCTGGCCAAAGGCGTTCTGTCCTCTCTACCCTCAACCCTCAACTCTCAACTGTTCTTCCCTGACACACTAGTCGGCACGGATTCGCACACGACCATGATCAACGGTCTCGGCGTGGTTGGCTGGGGCGTCGGCGGCATTGAAGCAGAAGCGGGGATGCTGGGCCAGCCGGTTTACTTTTTGACTCCGGAAGTCGTAGGCGTGCACATGAGCGGACAGTTGCGTGAAGGCGTCACCGCGACCGATCTCGTGTTGCACATTACGCAATTGCTGCGGGCGCAAAAGGTCGTCGGCAAATTTGTCGAATTTTACGGCGAAGGCGCCGCATTGCTGCCGGTGCCGGATCGCGCCACAATTGGAAACATGTCGCCTGAGTACGGAGCGACCATGGGATATTTTCCAATTGATCAAGAATCCGTGAATTATCTGCGGTCCACCGGACGCAGTGAACAGCAATGCGTGGCATTTGAGAATTATTTCCGCGCGCAAAAAATGTTTGGCATGCCGCTGAGAGGCGAGATCGATTACAGCGTCGACATCGATTTGGATTTAGCGGACGTCCAACCGAGCGTCGCCGGACCGAAAAGGCCGCAGGATCGAATCAACTTGCCTGAGCTCGGCAAAGCGTTTCGTGAACTGTTGGAGAAACCTGTGCGCGATGGCGGATACGGGAAAAAGGATGTCGATCTTCGCGAAAAACATGTTGTGGAATTGAACGGCAGCGCCCCGCGCAATGGCGCGATGTTTTCAACCGACAACAAGGAAGATCAGGGAATCAATCCGGGGGACGAACTCAACAAAATCGAAATGGTGGCAAACAGGCCAACGCCCGATCCTGGGAAAGAAATTGAAGCCGAATCGAAACAGATTTTTGCGCAAGGACGAACGCATATCGGCCATGGCAGCGTCCTAATCGCTGCGATCACGAGTTGCACAAACACAAGTAACCCGAGCGTGATGATCGCTGCGGGTCTGCTTGCCAAAAAAGCGGTCGAACGCGGTTTGCGCGTCGATCCCGCGGTAAAAACTTCACTCGCGCCAGGTTCGCGCGTCGTTTCCGATTATCTGCAGAAAACTGGGCTCCAAAAATATCTCGACCAGCTCGGATTCAATCTGGTCGGTTACGGTTGTACCACCTGTATCGGTAATTCCGGCCCGCTCCATCCAAACATCGAGAAAGCGATCCACGAATACGATCTGGTTGCTGCCTCAGTCCTTTCGGGAAACCGGAATTTTGAAGCGCGGGTGCATCAGCACATCAAGGCGAATTTTCTGATGTCTCCGCCGCTAGTGGTCGCGTTCGCGCTGGCTGGCCGCGTGCATGTTGATCTCTCGCGCGACCCGATCGGAAAAGATGAGCACGGCAAAGAAACTTTCCTTCGCGATCTATGGCCGACTCTCAGCGAGATCCGGCACACGATGCAGTCCGCGCTGGCGCCGGAAACGTTCCGCAAATTGTATCGCGATTTCGCCGACCAAAATCCAAAGTGGAACAAGATTCCATCGAGCGCCGGTGACGTTTATCAGTGGGACGAGAAGAGCGATTACATTCATGAGCCGCCGTTCTTCCAAAATTTCTCGATGGAGCCCGGCCATATCACCGAAATCTGCGACGCGCGTGCCCTTGGGATTTTCGGGGACTCGGTAACGACCGACCACATTTCCCCTGCGGGAGCGATCAAAGAGACTTCGCCAGCCGGGAAGTATTTAATGTTGCGGGGAATTCAGCCCCGAGATTTCAACAGCTACGGCAGCCGCCGGGGCAATGATTTGGTGATGACTCGCGGGACGTTCGCGAACGTGCGGATAAAGAATTTGATGGTTCCCGGAACCGAAGGAGGCGTGACGAAATATTTCGGTCCGAGCCGGACTGGCGGTTCAAAGAATGGCGAGGGTAAACAAATGTCGATTTTTGATGCCGCGATGAAGTACGCAGAGACTAACACTCCACTGGTGATTCTCGCCGGTCACGAGTACGGCAGCGGCTCATCGCGCGATTGGGCCGCAAAGGGAACGCGTTTATTGGGTGTGAAAGCGGTCATCGCCGCCAGTTTCGAGCGGATCCACCGGTCAAATCTGGTAGGCATGGGCGTGTTGCCGTTGCAATTTGCCGAGGGAACGACAGCGCAATCGCTCGAGCTCGATGGCTCGGAAAAATTCTCGATTACGGGATTGTCCGACTCAATCAAACCCGGACAACAGGTCACGTTTGAGATAGACAGCAAGCAGCACGAAAAACGATCAGTGCCGGTGAAGCTTCGGATCGATACACCAATTGAAATCGATTATTACCGGCACGGCGGGATTCTACCGTTTGTGCTCAGACAATTGCTGACGAAACAATAGCCATTTTTTTTGGCGTCTGACACAGACGCCCTACAGCATCTGGCGCTTTTGGACGGTGATCGCTGAGCCGTCGGCAATGAATGCGGAGCGGGGCGGCTGATTTAATGTCTCAGCGAATTGTCGGCCGTAAAGAGTTGCAACATCAGCGTTCAATTCAAAGTCGCTTGCATTCCAAATTTTCCATCGGGGATGCTCGACTCGATATTCGCCGCAGCCGCTGCGAAGAGAAGTGTAACCCCAGTAATGTTCAGTAATAAACTCGGCGTGGGTTCCGGCTGGAATTGATTGCGGTTCGCCAGTCGCCCGCATTTTAAGTGATTCCCATTTCCGGCCGCGTCGCCACGAAAATTCCACTCTCAAATTGGAATCTACGTGTTCGATTTCATGTTTCATCGGTAAGGCGAGATAATTTTCCCCGTAACATGCGCGCGCGACAAGAGCGATTGCGCGCCGCGGGACAAGCTCGCGGATGAAAACTACGCCGCGTCGCCACGTATCCGCCGATTTTCTCCGCACATAGAAACGCAAATTCACTTCTTCGAAGTCGCGGTGTAGTGGGATGGGAAGACCGAGAAGTCGCGTGTCGAGAAAGAGAAATCCGACCACACTCAGGAAGGTTTCACCGTTTTCAAAGTCGATCTCCGTGCCAAGCGGAACTAACGGCGCGAGCAGCCGAGGATCGACGACATAATTCAGCATCGCGAGGTAACGCCAGTTAGCAGTGAGAAATGGTTGCACGTGATGATTCTACGTTCGGAGCCGGTCTCTGTACAATCAATCAGCCGCGCGAACGCGATACCGCACAGCGAATCGTTCAGTCTCAGGGATTGGACTGAGGTCGGCGCGTTGCGTGGCGAAAATCCATTCAGACCAAGTTTCGTCCTGCTTGGTTGGCGCAGATGGAATTTTCAATTCAATGAACTGCGACCCCGCTGGTTCGTTACCGATCGAAGCAAGAAGCGATCTGGTCTTGCTGTGTGTCAACAATGGTACGTTTCCCGGAATTGTGATGTGATTGGCATCTTTTGTAATTGCGCTCCAATCGATGAAAGCAAAACGAGTTTGCTGATTGTCGGTGTAAAGGCTGACTCGAATGCTATAACCATTGGGCTGGTCTGGGATTTGAAACGCCGCCGGCGCGCGAAGCTCAAACTGCAATTCTAATCGCTTGCCATCGATCCGCGGAGGTTTGTCCGATAGCACATACGGAACCCCGACCAGCAAACCGGCAACGACGCAAACAATCAGAAGCGACCAACCTTGTGCAATGGCGAATCCAGCAAGTCCTTGCCGCCGAACCAGGATAGACGAAATGATTCCAATCAATAAACCCGCGAGAATCCCAAGAGGCGCGCACAGAAAAACGACAGTCATGCCCCGCTGGCCCTCCATTTCCGGCACGTGCGCTAGCCTAGTCAAATAATCGCCGACAAAGACCGCAAGAAGACATCCCACGAACGCGGTGAAAATCGCAATGAAAAAGGCCCGAAGGAAGCGCATCGAAGAGTGTTGCAGCGAGCTCAGTCTGAGTGGATCCGCTAATTCGACGTTCGATGTGCGGTTACTGCAACAATTTTTCGAGCGACGGACTGGGCTGTGTGCCGAGCGCAGTCGCCCGCGCATAATGTTCTCTGGCAAGTTCCTTCGATGAAGGCTGCGTGGTAATGAGAATGACCGCCAGATTAAAATGCGCATCGGCGTCGTCAGGATTATTGGCGAGAGCCTGAAGAATCTCCTTCTCTGCCTCTTGCTGTCGCCCTTTCTGGCTGGCGGCGATACCCAAATAGTTGTGAGCGGTAGCGCTCTTTGGATTGATCGCGATCGCTTTGTTTAACTGCACAATCGCGTCATCGAATTTCGACTGCCGATACTGAACAACGCCCAGCGTGGTGAGCAGAAAGTCGTTGTCGGGCGCAATGGCCGCGGCTCTTTTCAGGGTAGACTCCGCCGAGCTCAATTTGCCGCTCCGAACATAAATCGCGCCGAGGTTGGAAAGCGCGTCAAGGTTGTTTGGGTCGTCGGTCAGAATTTGCTGATATTGTTTTTCTGCAGCCTTAAAATTGCCCTGCTGAAAGTTCTTCCGAGCCGCTCGGACGAGACCCTGGATTTTCGCTGGTACAGTGGTCTTGGACTGATCGGGCCTGTTCGTTCTCGCATCGCTCCCGCCGCCTGATCCTCCGTTTGCATCTGGATTCGCAGTGCTCATCGAATTCGCCCCCGATTTTTTTTCAAAGACAAAGCTCGCTTTAAACAAGCCGGCGTGCTGGTCTGAAACCGAGACCACCGGCTGCCGGAACAAGGCGAGCTCTTCGCTGCTTAGTTTTGTGACCGGTTGCGCTAGAAATTCGATCTGCCTGTTCAACGTCTCCGATCTGATTTTCAATTGATCGAGCTCGGCTAGCACCAGGGTCCTTGTCTGGTCCCGACGCGCTTCTTCCTGGCGCTCACGCACGACAATGTTTCGCAAAAGTTCGTTTTCTCTCGCAAGCTTGACGGACTCCTCGCCGTTTGCGCCGGTCAGCATCGCGGCCTGAAGCTGCGTACTTGCCTCGTCCAGCTCAACGTCGAGTTCGGCAGCTTTCGCCGCCAAATAATCATTTCGTTTCTGACTCTCGGCCAGCTGCTGTTGGAGCTCTGCCAGTTGCTGACTCATCTCGGCAAATTTCCCCGCCTTATTCGGATCGCTCTGGCTAAGGACTCGGACCTTTTCCTCCGCATTTGCCAATTTCTGTTGTAGATCGTCCTTCTCGGCCACGAGCAACTGGACACTCTGCTCGATTTCCTTCGCGACTTTCAACTGGGCCAGCGCCTCATCCCGCTGGCGCTCAAGCGCGCTGATTTGAGTATTCGCCTCTGCAAATTTAGCCTGAGTCTCGTCCCGTTGCTTTTCCGCTGTCAGACGCGCCGCATCGGTGGCAGCGAGAACGTCCTTCAAATGAGCAATCTCGCCGCGCAACTGCTCCTGCTCCCTGATAGTGCTCTCCTGCGACGCTTTCGACGCCTTCCGGTCGTTTTCTGCGTTTGCGAGCTTGGAATTTGCTTCCTTCAGACGCGTGTCGACGGTTTCCTTTTCTTTTCGTGCGGTTTCGAGCTCACTGCGCACTTTGCCGAGTGCCGTTTGCAATTGATCGACTTTGTCGCGCAATTTTTTTGTGCCCTCTTTGATCGCAGCATCGCGCGACGTCTGGGCGACGGTTTCACCCAATTGCGGGACCACCACTTCGGGCCCGGGCTCGAACCAGGCCTCGCTCTCTGGCAGTGCAGGGACAACTTCCGGCAAACGACTTGAACCGGTGCTCAGCGCATTTTGCCTCGTCGTCCTCTCCTGGATTCGCAAGATGCCTTCGCTGATCTTACGGCCGCGATATTCTACGACTGCTGGCTGCCAGTCGGCATGCGATCTGCGCAACGTCTCGATCAGGCTTCCCGCAAATCGATATTTCGCCAAGGCCGTTTTGAATCGGTTTTCACGCTCAAGCTTTTCGCCTTGTTGCGCGGACAGATAAGCCTTCAGAAAAATTTCACTCGGATCATCCTGTTGCCCGAGAAGAATGTCCTTAGCCCCAAGGAAAACGAGGACAGCGAGCAAAGCAGCACCGGCTCGCCTCATGCGATGGCGAAGCGCCATAACAGACCCGCTCCGGGGAGATTTTGGTTCCACCGGCGCTGAGAATTACTGGAGCGACTGAGGAAAGTCCAGTCCTTTGTTTGCAAATGAAGATTCGAATCTTAAAATCTTATTTCCGCGCTAATGATGGTGGTCGTAGCTCAATGGTAGAGCCCCAGATTGTGGTTCTGGTTGTTGCGGGTTCGAGTCCCGTCGACCACCCGTTCTTAAAAATGTGAACAGTGATGCGTGAACAGTGATCAGCAACGCCACGTATATTAACCGATCACCGATCACCGATCACTTCCGCAGCAGTGCCTGTAGCTCAACCGGATAGAGCTTCTGACTTCGGATCAGAAGGTTGGGGGTTCGAATCCCTCCAGGCACGCCATTGATTACAAGCAACTTACGCCGATTTCGGAGATAATAAGAAAAAACGTGTGTGCCATCTGCTTGCAACTTTTAAGGCGAAAGGTCCAATCAAAAGTACGTCGGGCGCGCGCGTGGAGGTCATTCGGAAAGGCCAACCGCGCGCCGTTTCAGCTCGGTCAAGATGTTCTTTGGATTCACTCTGCGCGCTTTGACGAAGCGCTCGTCACGGCAGCACTCTACGTTGATGCGCGCGACTTGAAAAGCGCGTGAAGCGTCCGAAACAATCGATTAAGACTAGCTGACGCAAGAAAGCCTCTTTCCGAGTGGATGAGGCAGGTCTTGCTTCGCTATTGCGAAGGCATGAATCAGGTACCGGGTTGAGGTTGCAGCGCCTCGTTGAGTTTTCGAGTCTTGACCCTGTCTGACCTAATCGCTAAAAGGCACCAGCGAGAGGCATTATGCCCACGTGGTTGTTCCGGGAGTTGAGCCCATCCGCAAGCTATGCTGCCATTGCCGTACTTGCGCTCGCTGCGTGGGTGTTGGTCATCGTGCCGCTTTGGAGGTTCTGGCACCTATCCCCGCGCACGCGAAGGCTAGTCAGTCGCCATCGGGCTGATGAGAACTCGCCGCCTGAACCGTTTGGCCTCTACCTACGCCAGAAATCGCGCACAATTCCGAATCCCCCACACAGGATATCGGCCGAGGTTAAAAAGGAAATTCAGCTCGAAATCGCGCATGTCCTGTTTACCGACATCGTCGGCTACTCGAAACTTTTGATTAACGAGCAGCGGGCATTGCTCGACACGCTAAATCGGATCGTTCGCGAGACAGAGCAATTCCGCATCGCAGAAGCGGCCGGCAAGTTAATTAAGATTCCGACTGGCGATGGGATGGCGCTAGTCTTTTACAACAGCCCGGAAGCGCCGGCGGAATGCGCGCTGGAGGTCAGCCGCGCGTTAAAGGAACACCCGGAACTTAAGCTGCGGATGGGCGTGCACAGCGGACCGGTTAGCGGCGTTATCGATGTGAACGAGCGGGCGAATGTCGCCGGCGCGGGAATTAACATCGCGCAACGGGTGATGGATTGCGGCGATGCCGGTCACATCCTGCTCTCGAAGCATGTCGCCGAAGATTTGGAGCACTACGGCCATTGGCGGCCGCACCTGTATGATCTGGGTGAATGCGAGATCAAGCACGGCGACATTATTTCGGTCTCCAATCTTTATACGGATGAATTGGGTAATCCGGAGTCGCCGCAAAAGTTCAAAGCCAAGGAACGAAAAGGAACTTATACAGCGACGGCCAAGACGGGCCGCAAACTGATCTGGGTCACAGCGGGCGTGACGATTCTTGCCGCGGCGCTCTTTTTCGGCGGCAGACTCAATCTTTTCCAAGCTAAGCCAAGCACAATCTCTGAGCGCACAATCTCCGAGAGCCTTGATCTTCCGCGGGTTGCTGCGGCAGTGCGCCCTGCGGTAGCGCTTATCGAGATATTCGGTCCGTCCGGTAAGCTGATAAAAACAGGAACAGGATTCTTCGTTTCAAGCGACGGTAAGTTAGTCACAAACAGACATGTAGTTGAAGGGGCGACGAATGCGACGGCTAAGCTTGAAACTGGCGCGACATACGCAATTGGCGGCATCATCGTGACCGATAACGATCATGACGTTGTCTTAGTCCAAGCTAACGCTAAAGAAGTGCCCTTCCTGCGGCTTTGCGGCGGCTTGCTCCCATCAGTGGGTTCTCGGATTGCAGTGATCGGTAGCCCGTTGGGTTTTGAAGGTTCTGTCTCGGAGGGAGTCATCTCTGGCCAGCGTGCAATCTCAAAATCCGACCAGTGGCTCCAGATTACGGCGCCAGTTTCACACGGGTCGAGTGGGTCTCCCGTGGTTAACCCAAATGGTGAAGTGATTGGCGTGGCGACGTTCATCATTCAGGAGGGCCAAGCGTTGAATTTCGCCCGGCCGGTCTCCTATGTTTCTGACTTATTAGCGAAAGCGACGACGACGACTGGGCTGGTTCCGCTTTCAGCAGTCCCCGCGCAGCAGAATGTCACTCCCTACGCTCCGGAATTTGCGTCAGTGGACCGCTGTCTCACAAACGGTGATGCTGTCACAGCCCTTAAAATCTTGAATACGCTCAAGGAGAAATACGCTGATTCTCCCACGCTGTGGTTCAAATTTGGTTACACTTACTACGAGCTGAATCTACTTGAAGACGCTGTGGGCGCCTATCGACACGCTCTGACGTTGGAACCCGCGGACGCAATAGCATGGACCAATCTAGGTGTATCGCTGGCGAAATTGAATCGACATCAAGACGCAATTGAGGCTGGCAAGCAGGCGATTAAGGTGAAGCCTGATTACCCGAAGGCTTGGGGACTTCTTGGATCTGAATACCTCGCCACGGAACGGTATCACGAGGCAACAGAAGCATTTAACCAAGCGGCGCAACTCGATCCTAGTGATCCAGAGATCTGGCGTGGGCTCGCTTTGAGTTACAGTCACGAAGGGAACTCAGAAAAATCGCGTCAAGCAAATGCGCGGTTGCAATCGGTGCTCCAGAAACACGCCCAGCCTATCCAGCCAGGATCCGCAAAGACGGAATTCGTGCGATACGCGAACCCTTACTACAACTTTTCCGCGGTCGTTCCTGCCAATGTTTTGGTCAAAAATGAAACGCCCTCATCGAACGATCGCGCATTATTTGTGTCACAGGATGATCGGACGAAGCTCCTGCTCCTCGGTAAACACAATCCGCGTAGCCACACGTTAGCGAAAATCTATTCCGAGTGGGCGGCTGAGCACACAGCTGCGGATCCAGGAAAGTGGTCGACTACAAAGTTCTGCGCGGCGACTGGTTTGTTGTTTCCGGTCGCGATGGCCCCCGAGGATTTTACGTGAAGGGAGTACTGCGGCAAGAAACGCTTCTCCTGATGTGTTTGGAGTATGACGAACAAGATTGCCCTCTTACCGAACAAGACATCGGCATAATGTCCCGTTCGTTCAACGGCAAATAGTGCGGGGGCTCTAACTCAATTGTCGCAATGTTTAAACTCTCTTACCGCCTGCGTCTCAATAACGTCGCCCGCTTTATCGTAAACGCGACTCACGACATGATGTGAACGGCTGTAAACTTCGCGTAGCCCCATTGCATCTTGCTGACTGCGTTTGGGACCACCGCACCAGGGGCATCCGAATGGCAGCGCATCGGAATCAGAATTCCGTGAGTCTTCAATTTACCTGAATCGGGCTACGGTTTCCTTATGACCAGCTTTTGCTTCTTCGAGCGTGGCGTACTTTCTCTCGAAAAAGCGGCTTCGCCGGCGATCTGGTAAGGCCGTATTTGTCGCACCTACAAACTAGCGTAACGAATTTGTCAGGCATCAGGCGCTCGGCGTCTTTGAAATCTGACCGTGTCTGCAACGCCCAATGGTCCGTGCTGCGATATTTTTACGGTCCACACGCCACGTACGAACACTTAAATACAGTCCCGGCCAGTATTTCGCGATGGTTGTGTCTCCGATACTAAGACCGTCCGTGTCATAGTTATTCTCAACAATCCAGCGATGCATTGGTTAGGTCTGGTTTACTCACGCGGGAAAGGACCACACTCGTCTGCAATGCGGCGATCAACTCGAATCAACTCGTCTTCAGTGAATACCGAGCTTCGCCGCGTCACTGGCTGCTGTATCTCGGCTGTCGTAATCGTCGAAGTGGTTCGCTGAGCTTGCTGCTCCAAAACTGTAAGCATGATCGCGGGTGAACTGACGCACCGCTTCGACTTTATCTGAATGCGATTCAGCCAGTCGTCCAAAAGCTTGGTTTTGCAGGACTCCCAAGATTTCAACTTCGGTGGTCGGCTCGAAACGAGGTAATGATGCCATAGCAAAAGCAGCACGATAACAACGATCCACACGCCGAAAGTTTTGACGAACTTCATCGCGAGGAGGATCTATCTGTTGAGCTTCCGCTCTCCTTGAGCCCCCTCTGGCCTGGCTTCCACGGTTACTATAACGACGGGCCCAGCGCGATCTTCAGTCTTTGACGCCTTGACTGAGTCGAAACCAAGCTGTGATAATCCTCCAACTACAGCGTCGGCGGCCTTCAGACTGGGTTCGTCACGGGTACTAGCCACGACCACCCCCGTCTCAAGGCGAGATGTCGTACCGAAAGGCTTTCCGCTTTCAGCCATGGTTACTGTGCTGGCGGGAGAGAATACCGTCCATCCACCAGCATTTAAGGCAGACACGATTTCCCACGAAAACGTCTCGCTCTCTTTGTCTCCCGCGCCATACCATACGCTGGCCACTTGCGGAGCAAACGGCTTAACTCGTGAAGCCAATCTCTCCCGTTGCTCCTTGGTCAGCCTTCGTGGCGCCATCTTGGCTTGTAGTAAAGCGAGCTCTAGATTTGCCGCCGCTGCCTGCTGGTTGGCGATCGATGCAGCTTTATTTGCCTCTGCAATCGATTGCGTAGCTTCCTCTTGGTATCTTTTCAGAGCATCATCCTTGAGTCTTCCGGCCTTCCAAGAAAATGGCCACCCGAGCAACGTTACGAGCGCCAAAATCCCTCCTAGAATCACGGCCGTGATCCCAAGAACGTCCGCCCACCCAGACCACCACTCGACCGGTTTCACTAGCGCCATTGCAAGCACCTCACTATAATTAAACAGTATTTTGCAATCTAAAAGTGTGCACAATTCGTCGATGACATCGGGGCCACATCATTCGCCGTCCGGCAATCAAATGCGATTCTAGCGCGATCCTGTCCACGGGGGAAGGCTATCAAAAAATGGCAACTAAATGGGACTTAACGGCAGCGCATCACCAATTAGATCGACACCGCTTTTCCAGAAGGTTTTCGCGTGCTTTTGAGTAACGGCTCTGTTGTAGTGACGCCAGAGCATTTCAGGCGATGTGTGGCCCATTAGTCTGATTTGTTCCTCGCGCGCACGCGTCACCTTTGGCTCATTCACCATCAGTTCGTTTCATTCGTCGATTGTGTAATTACGTCGGCCGTTACTTCAGCGCGATTGCGCCCGTTGCCGTGCGGAGCCGACAGACGAATCAACCGGCGCGGATTCTCATGGCCCATTCGAGAGTTCCTCGCCGCGAGCTTTGACGGGTGATCCGTTCGCGTTGCCTAAACGGGACAGAACAATTACTGATCTCTCAAAGCAATGACGACCGAACGCGACGAAAAGTTCATGCGCGCTGCGCTAAACGAGGCAAAAAAGGCGCTTGGTCAGACGAGCCCGAATCCGGCCGTTGGAGCGGTTCTGGTCGTCGACAATCGAATCGTCGCAAGGGGACATCATCGGGAAGCGGGGCGCGACCACGCGGAGGTCGAGTGCCTTCGCGATTTCGGTGCGGTGGTGGTGCCGCGGAGCACGCTGTACGTTACACTGGAGCCGTGTTCAACCGCGGGCCGCACTGCTCCATGTACAGATGCAATACTTAGCGCTGGCGTTAAAAACGTGGTTGTCGGAACGACTGACGTAAACCCGCGGCACTCCGGTAAAGGTATCGTGCAATTGCGAAATGCGGGTGTGAACGTGCGAGAGGGTATTTTGACTGATGAATGCGCGCAAATTAATGAGGCCTTCAATAAATGGATTGTCACTGGGCGCCCATTCGTCATCGCAAAGTGCGGGATGTCGCTCGATGGTCGGTTGACGCGGCCTGCGGTCGAGCCTCGCTGGATCACGGGGCATGTCGCCAGGAGCCACGCACGTGAGCTTCGCGCGCACGTGGACGCTGTGCTTGTAGGAGCGGAAACCGTGCGCGCGGACAATCCTCGCTTAACAGTACGTGGCGCCCGCCGCACGCGAGAACCCTGGCGCGTTGTGCTGACCCGTTCAGGCAAACTTCCACGGCGTGCACGTTTGTTTTCCGACCGCCTGGCTGCGCGAACACTGATTTACAAAGGAAAATCTTTGGCTGGCGCTCTGAAGAGTTTAGGCAAACGCGGTATCACCAGCGTGTTGATTGAAGGCGGAGGCGACGTGCTCGGCCAAGCGCTCGACGCGCGTCTCATTGATAAAGTGCAACTTTATCTAGGTCCGATCTTGAGCGGAGGACCAGTAATTGCGTTCCCAGGCCGGGGAGCCGACAACGCGGCAAATGCTTTGCGGCTTCGCCGCGTGTGCTATCAGCGGATTGGGCAAAGCATTTGCATAATAGCATATCCCGAAGTCGTGGCGCACGGGTAAAAGCGGGAAACCTTTGCCGGTGCCTCCTGTTTAATCACTAGGAGGTAAAATAATGAAGAAACTTCTGTTAATTGCACTGGTGGCGGGGGGCTTGACTTTCGTTGCGGCGCCACGTTCCGACGCTCAAGTTTACTTCAGCATTGGGTTCGGACCGGGCTACGGATACTACCCTTATGGATACTACTATCCGTACAGGTATAACTACTACCGGCCGTACTATGGCTACTCTTACTATCGGCCTTACTATTGGTATGGCGGAAACCGATATTACCGCCACCACCGTCACCATCGCTACCATCACCGGTACTAAGCTGACAGAATAGCTAAAGCGACTCGTCTGGCTCGGGAGCAATTCCGAGCCAGCAGCGTTTTAGGAGCGAATATTCGGCGAAGAATGCCGAAAGAGGAAAAATGCGCGCGTTATTTTTTTGAATTAGGCGACCCCGGTGGTTTCATGGCGGGACTTCTGACGGGCTGATCAATTTGGAACTCTTTCTTCAGCTGCTGAATCAGCGCCGGAAGTTCTTTTTGCCGCTCGGCTTCAATTTGCTGCCGGAGCGCTCGTTCCACTTTTTGGCGTTCCTGAATATAACGAGATTCAAATTGAGCGCGGTCCTGTGGACTGAGGCGGAGACCGGAGTCGCGAACCGCCGCTTCGGTCTCCCGCTTAATGGTCTCACGGCGCAGGTTCTCCCGCTGTCGCATGACGTTGCGCTCCTCCGGACTCATTTGCATCCAACGCTCGGCGTTGCGTCGGAAATTTTGCCGGGCCGCCGGAGGCATTGCCAGCCAGCGCTCACGTATGCTCTGACTTGGTGGAGGTCCATGAGGCCCGGCTCCAACCGGCGGCCGACCAACGGCGCGATGTGATTGCGGTTGCGCTTGCGCGGCAGCGCAGGATAAAGCCAGAACCGACAGAGCGACGATTAGTTCACAACGTCGGCTTTTCGTCCCACACACTATTTTCATCCCAGGCGATCAATTCATCCAGATCAGCCACGACGTCATAATCTTGTGGATCGACTTTAGCCACCACGTCTAAATCGTTTGCGGACGCTGTCCGCGAGATTGGATGATGCGTGGCGATAGCCATGCCGACCACGACGATTGCTACAGCACACGCTGCAACCAGTCTTCGCAGGCTAAACCAGTTTCGCATGCTTCCGAAACGAGTCGCTCGCTGACGGATGTTTCTTACGACATTGCGGGCGAAGAATGGCGAAAGGGTGGGCCCGGGAACCCGGCCCAGAATGTCCCACAACTGTTTGTCGTCTTCAGGTTCCATAGTATCCATTCAATTGAACTATTTGCAGCGCCGGAAGTTGCGCTCCAAAGGGGCCGCTGAAGACTCACATCATATCCCTGGGGCTTCAAGGAAACCCTCGAGCTGTCGGATACGAGTCGGATGCCGCATTTTGCGCAAGGCCTTCGCTTCAATCTGACGAATGCGCTCACGGGTAACTTGGAACTGTCGACCCACTTCCTCCAACGTTCGGCTATATCCATCGATTAACCCAAATCGCTGCTCGAGCACTTGCCGTTCCCGATCGGTGAGCGTCTCCAGCACGTCCTTGATTTTCTCCTTCAACAAAACAATGGCAGTCATGTCACTCGGGTTTTCTGCGCCTCTGTCCTCGATAAAATCGCCGAAATTGGTTTCTTCACTCTCACCGACGGGAGACTGGAGCGAGATTGGTTGCTGCGCCATCTTCAGCACGGCCCGCACGCGATCCACTGGCAGAAGCACTTCCTCGGCCACTTCTTCGGGCGTAGGTTCTCGCCCGTATTCCTGCACCAGCTGTTTTTGCACACGCATGAGCTTGTTGATCGTTTCAATCATGTGCACCGGAATTCGGATCGTGCGCGCCTGGTCGGCGATGGACCGCGTGATCGCCTGGCGAATCCACCACGTCGCGTAAGTGGAAAATTTGTATCCCCGCCGGTATTCGAATTTCTCGACGGCCTTCATCAGGCCCATGTTGCCTTCCTGGATCAGGTCTAGAAAAGAAAGGCCGCGATTGGTGTATTTTTTTGCGATGGAAATAACGAGACGGAGATTAGCCTCCACCATTTCGGTTTTGGCCTTGAACGCCTGCCGCAGCCAACCCTTCAGCATGCGATACTCTTCGGCATAATCAGAAAGCGAAAACCACAGGTTCTTTTCCAAGTCGCGGATCTTGTTCTGAAGCTGCAGCCGCCTTTTTTGACTACGAGGATTTTTCGCCATCTCGGTTCGCAGGTAAAGCGATGTGTGGTGCGCGTCGTCCGCCAAGTGCACAAATTCCTCTGTAACTCTCTGCTTGAGGTAAAAAAGCGGATAAATCCTCTGCAGCGAAGTCATTCTTCTTTGCAAGGCCCTGAGCTTTTGGGTTCGTTTCTTCGACGAGTTGCGCGCAAGATCGCAAAATTGCTGAGTGATCGACGCGCTGAATTGCTCCACCTGTTTACACAGACGCGGGAGGTTCTTGATGTATCTTTCGCGGCTCTCGATTTTCTTATCGAGAATCACGCGGTCGAAGCGTTCGCGCCCCTCGAGTAGCTTCCGCGCGAGATCCAAATGAGCGTGCGCGACAAAGCCAAAGCGACTGATGTGCTTCTGTACCATCGCTTCGGCGTCCTCGATTCGTTTGGATATTTCTACTTCCTGTTCCCTGGTTAGAAGTGGAACCTGACCCATCTGCTTGAGATACATCCGCACCGGGTCATCGAGAATATCAACCTTGGTTTCCGTTCTCTCATCTTCTTCTTCGTCCTCGTCGGCGTCTTTCTTACCGTCCTTGTAGCGATCCACTTCGGACGCTTCGATAATGTCGATTTCCAAGCGGCGGAGCCGCGTCAGGATCAGATCCAGTTCATCGGCGTCGGTGACTCCCTCGGGCAACGCCTCGTTTAGATCGTCAAATGTGAGGTAGCCTTGCTCTTTTGCGAGCTTGATCAGTTCGCGAATGCGATTTTGGACTTCAATAGCCGAATACAAACCAGACGCAAACGCACTCCGAACCGGCTCAGGTAGCGACCCATTTTTAGATCGCTTCGAGGTGGCCATCACTCGCGCGATTTTGATCGCAGAGATTCCTGGGTGTTTCTTCAGATTCGCTCCGAGAGCAACACGCTTTCTTGAAACACCGCGTTTGCGCCCGTTTCGGTTAAGCCGTTGCGCCGACGACCGTCGGCTGCCTCCTCCCCTTCGTTTCGAATGCCTGGCCAAGATTGTACGGTTACTGATTTGACTAAGACGTTCGACCTTCCGCGCGGCAATAGATCGACAACTAATTGTCGGCCGTGCCGGCGGGCTGCGAAAGCTCGTGGAGCTGTTCGTGCAGGTCAAGGATTTGTTTTTGCAAATTTATTATGTCCCCGGTACTCAGCTCTGAAAGCTTTATCTGGTTCGTCGCTACACTGAGCTGGCGGCGCAAGACGGCCTGTCGAATACCGAGCCACCATTCTTCGACCATCGCTCCAGCATTTGGCGGCATTTTTTGCAGTAGCCAGGAAGAAACCAACCGCTCATCCGCCGGCGAAAGCGTTACCATAAAGGCGTTCAGCGAAGCCGCGTCGCCCGCACGAAAATCACTTTCGAGAATGCGCATGAGAATGTCTGCATCCGGCATTTGCGCCAGAATCTCGCTCCAATTTTGTTGTCGAAGAAAATCCCGAGCCGTTTCATCTCGTAGCGCCAAAATGCAGAGCATAGAGATGTCGTGCCGTGGTGCGGGCGCGCTCGCGCCGGTGCGATCGCTTACAGACGAATCGTCTCGAGCCGAAAAAGGGGCACTTCTTTGCCTGGCTACGAGCGCCTGAAAGTCCTGGGCGGTCACACCGAGACGCGCGCTTACTTTGTTCATGACTTCTCCGCGCATGAGTGGATCGCGCACGCGCGAAACGGTCTCGGCCAGGCGTCTGGCCAGCTGCATCTTGGCTCCGAAAGAAGCGAGATCGACATTCGCGGTCTCGCGCTCGATCCAGTAATCGAAAAAATCGTGCGCTTTTCCAATGCGCTTTTCAAAGGCCTCTTTTCCTTCACGCCGGACGAGCGAATCCGGGTCCTCACCCATCGGCATTTCGGCCACGCGCACAATCAAGTCGTTCTGGAGCAGGGCATCGAGCGAACGTTCAGCGGCCTTCTGACCAGATGTGTCGGCGTCAAAGCAAAGCACCACTTCATTGACGAAGCGCTTCAAAATGCGTGCCTGGCTCTCCGTAAACGCCGTACCCTGCGGCGCCACCACATTCGTGATCCCGGCTTCAAACAAACTTATTAAATCGAGTTGCCCTTCGCAGACAACCGCACAGCTGACTTCGATCAGGGCGCGCTTGGTTTTATCTAGTCCAAAAAGCACGCCGCCTTTCCGAAAAAGCGCCGTCTCGGGCGAATTCAAATATTTGGCTGCGCCCTCTTCGTCTTGCAGAAGCCGTCCGCTGAACGCGATTACTTCACCGACATCGTTGCAGATCGGGAACATGATTCGTCCCCGAAAACGATCATAAGACCTTTGCGGTTTGACGCCTGAGGTGGCTTGATCGGGCGAACTTGCCACATCGTCCTTCGTTTTGACGAGACCGCTCGCGATCAGGTCGCGCACGTCATAGCCCCGTCCGCGTGCCCAATTACCAAATGCGTCCCATTCGTCAGTCGCGTAGCCGAGTTGCCACCGTTTCGCGATTTCCACCGTGATGCCCCGGGTCCCGAGATATTTTCGCGCCGTTTGCCCGACTTCTCGCTTGACCAGGTTTTCGTGGAACCATTGTGCAGCCTCAGCATGCAACTTGAGCAAACGCTGGCGCAATTCGTGCTGGCGCTCTTCATCGCCGACTCCGCCCGCCGGGAATTTCGCGACCACCGTGATGCCAGCGCGCGCGGCGAGTTTGCGCACGGCTGACGGAAAATCAACGTGCTCGTAATCCATCACAAACCGGAAGACGCTTCCCCCAGCGCCGCACCCGAAGCAATGGAACGTCTGCCGGCTTAGGCTCACCATGAACGACGGCGTCTTCTCTTGATGAAACGGGCAGAGCGCTTTGAAATTCGCTCCTGCGCGTTTCAGTGGAAAATACGAACCAATTACTTCAACGATGTCGTTTGCGGCAGCGATTTGCTCGATTGTCTCCGAAGGGATCGTTCCCATGCGTGCCTGATTATTTTTGCCTCGTTTGACGTTGGAAGCGATGCCAAACTTACGCAGTGCGACTCAATCTCCAACTTGTGAGACTCAAATTGCTGATCGCTGTTCTGGTTTGCTCGTTTGCTGGCACAGCAACAGCGGCGGGCGGCGAAGCCATTCACAAAGGCGATGTGGCCGTCGTGCCATTGCGAGGTGAAGTTGCGCCTTCGCTGCTGGCATTTTTGCGACGCGCGGTGAAAACAGCCGAGAGCAACGAAGCTTCCGCTATCATTTTCGACATGAACACGTACGGCGGGCGACTCGATACCGCGGCAGATATTGTGAACGCGCTCAACCAAGCCAAGATCCCCACGTACACGTTCATCAACACAAACGCAGGATCGGCCGGTGCGATCATCGCCATCGCTACGCAACACATTTACATGGCACCAGTGAGCGCCATTGGCGCCGCCGCGCCAATTCTCCCGACGGGTGAAGATCTTCCCACTACGGCCAAGGAGAAGACGATTTCGTATTGGTCGGCGCTGATCCGTGGCTCGGCGATCAAGAACGGCCATAATCCCGATCTTGCCGAGGCGTTCATGAATAAGGACAAGGAAGTAAAGATCGGCGACCGCGTCGTGCATTCCAAGGGAGCTATCCTTAGTCTGAACGCTCAGGAGGCAACAGAACGGATCAACGGCAAACCGTTACTGGCAGAAGGCGTCGTTGATTCGACTGCTGATCTGACCAAAAAAGCCGGCCTCAAAGGCAACATCGTCGCGATCGAGCCCACTGGCTTCGAGCAAATCGCGTTTTGGATCACCGCGCTCGCGCCATTGCTGCTGCTGGGTGGAATCCTGGGCGCGTATCTCGAGTTCAAAATTCCCGGCGCGACATGGCCTGGAGTTATCTCTGCGATTTGTTTCGCCCTCTTTTTCCTGGGCCATTACCTGGCCGGGCTCGCCGGCTGGGAAGTCGTCGCGCTCTTTATTGTCGGAATGGTTCTCGTGTTGGTCGAGATCCTTTTCTTCGCACACACCACCATCGTTTTCGGTGTCCTTGGCGTGTTTCTCATGCTCGCCTCGCTGCTTTGGACGATGATCGACCGCTATCCGGGTGAAAACTTTTTCCCGACCGGCAAAGCGCTTGCTGTTCCGTTGCTCAACATGTTCATCGCGATAGTGGGCTCATTTATCGTCATTGCCCTGCTCGCGCGTTACCTGCCAAGGACGAGCATCTATCGGCGATTCGCCTTGATTGATTCAAATCCGCCCGGTCCATCGCTGGCCGGTGTACCACGACAGTTCTCGACCGCTCTGGCGCTCACGCCAGGAACGCAGGGCACTGCCATGACCGTCTTGCGACCAAGTGGCAAAGCGCGTTTCGCTGATCATGTTGTCGACGTCGTCACCGAGGGCGAATTCATCGCCTCACAAACGCCAGTCACTGTCATTCAAACCGATGGAATGCGAGTCGTAGTAAAAAGCGCTGCTCAGGTTTAGGGCGCAGAAACTCAAACGGACCACAGCCGTTGGCTCGAGCACTTGTTTAGAGAACACTGAGCAGTCTTTCTTTAACCGCCGGCGACGACGCGGATGAATTCGACGCGGTCGCCTTCGGCTAATGGTCGCTCTGGCCATTCGTGTCGATGCACGGCTAGACCGTTATGCTCTACCAGAATCGATTGTGGCGGTAATTGATAACGGTCGATTAGCTCCGCGATCGTTTTGGCTTCGCCTGCGTCTACAGCTTCACCATTGAGAGAAATTTTCACGGTCCACACAGCGCCTGGTCCCAGTCTTTCCAAACCGGGTCTAGACCTCGACGGCGGAGGACTGCGGCGATTTCGGCTGGGGAACGTTCGTCGCTGATCTCGAATTGGCCGGTGGCAAGTTGATCTTCGCCGGCTTGGTATTCGGGCGCGACGATCCGACCACGCACCGTGCGATGCAAATGCTCGCGGCCGCGCCGGGTATAACCGCCGGGTTCGGTGTGACTGCCAGCGCTCATGATCGTTACCCCGATTAACGCCAGTGAATCCCGTAGCGGCGCCCGCTCGCGCGTGCTGAGCACGATGCCGAGTTGCGGGAAAGTAATCCGCAACGCACAAACCAATTGAGCGAACTCGCGGTCCGTCATTGAAAAGAGTGGACGAAATCCGCCAACTGCGGGTCGCAACCGCGGCACGCTCACAGTGATCTGCGCCTGCCAGCAATGTTTAAATAAATGTTCCAGGTGTGCTGCGAGCGCGATCGCTTCGTCCTGCCAACGCGACAAACCGATCAGTGCGCCGATGCCAAGCCGACGAAAACCGGCAGCGTAACCGCGCTCGGCGCAATCCAGCCGAAAATTGAAATCCCGTTTCGGTCCGGCTGTATGCATTTCGGCATAGATACCGCGATTGTAAGTTTCCTGATAGACGACGAGGCCTTCCGCGCCGGCCTCGACAATTGGCACATAATCCTCCGTCTCCATTGGCCCAACCTCGATTGAAATCGACGAAAAATCGGGAGCGAGTGCGCGCACGCATTCAGCGAGATAGTCGCGGCTTACAAATTTTGGATGCTCACCGGCAACGAGAAGGATCTGCCGGAACCCCTGATGCGCGAGATGCTGTCCTTCAGCGACGACTTCATCGACATCGAGCGTGACGCGAAGAATTGGATTATCGCGTGAAAAACCGCAATACCGACAATTATTGATGCACTCGTTGGAAAGATAAAGTGGAGCGAAGAGGCGCATCGTTCGTCCAAAATTTTGCCGCGTGAGCGAGCGCGAAGCTTGCGCCATCGCTTCAAGCGCCTGATCCGATTTCGGCGCGATCAGATTCTCAAATCGTTCGACCAGCTCCGATTTCTTTAGAGCCAAATTGTCCAGAGTTTCAATGAACGACATCGCAACAATTTCATGCGCAGGCCGGCGGTTCGCAAACAGCAATCAATTCTTGGCTTTCAGAGGACCCAATCAGCAGTTCGGTGGTTCGAAGACCATCGCAACTTGTCGTGCACGTACAAAAAAGCGGCGTCCAGTGTTCTGGACGCCGCTGGAGCAAATGCTATTGCGAACGGCTTAGAAGGCGAAATTCACACCCGTGCGGACCATGCCGAAGTTGTTTTTAGGCCCGTCCACGAAATTCCAGCTGAAGTCACTGACCCAGCCGATATGAGGGGTGAGGCGGATTTCCATGCCGCCGCCGACCTGTCCGATCGCCCGCGTCTCGCTATCTGTATGACCGGTCGTCTGGACGATGTCGAACCCTTCTCCCGGCTCAATAAACCGCTGATCGATTCGTTTCTGCCCCCCGCCAAAGATGGCGCCGCCACCGCCAAAAATATATGGCGAAAAGCGCGTGCAATGGATCGGATACCGGAGGGTGAGGGTACCTAGCACAGCTCCGATTGCGTTACTCTCATGCGAGAAGCTGCGCTCAAAGATCCCGTCGCTAAAATCGATGAAGCGATTTTCAAGCGCCTGCCTGGCATCAACTGCCCAGCCTTCAATCCCCACGCCGATATAACGCATGAAGAAATATTTCAGGTCAATGCCACCACCCCATGCGTGGTCCGCATGCATGTAAGTGTCATTTTCCCAGGTGCTCCCTGTGAAAACGTAGGTGCCCCAAAGCGAGACATTAAATTCTCTGTCGGCGTACCACTCCGGGCAAGGTGGCGGAGCAGCTACCTGTTTGATTTCTTTCCCGGAATAGCCAACGCCGGCAAAGGCAGCCGAAGCGATCACCCCGAACCCTAACAGGCACGATACTAATCTTTTCATTATTTCTCCTTTTGGTTAAGTTTTCGTTTTCCACTCCAAACATGTTGGAGCGTCCCTGTCAATAACGAAATTCGCTCCTTGTCTGGATGCCCGCGAGTCTGAGCCGGGCCGCCAAAGATTGCAAGTCTTTTTTAACCTCCCTTAACGCTTCAGTTCCGCCCCGGTTGTCGCGTCGGTAATGACAAACTTCTCATGGTGAAACGTAGGGTCGCCGCGAAACGTCAGGCGGCTGGCGTAGCGACGCTCCAGCTCCACCAGTAGTTCCTCATCTTCCTCTTTCAGCCGCTTTAAGACGTCGGGGTTCAGAATGACCCTAATTTCGTGAATGCTGTCCTGGTATTTGCGCATGACGGTGTTCAGAGTCCTGTGCAATTCCACGCTTGTGGTCATGGAGGTTTTCACAACCCCGCGTCCTCCACAGTAGGGGCAGTTTTCATAAATCGTGTCGCTCAGGCTTTCCTGTGCTCGTTGGCGGGTCATCTCCATCAGGCCGAGTTGTGAAACGGGAAGCACATGCGTCCGGGCTTTGTCCCGGGTGAGCCGCTCCTTCATCAAATTATAGACTGCCTGCTGGTCTCTACGGCTCTTCATGTCGATGAAATCGCTAATGATCAAACCACCGATGTTTCGCAATCGAAGCTGGCGGGCAATTTCATCTGCCGCCTCCAAGTTGGTCTGCAAAATTGTTTTCTCCACATCGCGGCCACCCTTGTTGCGGCCGGTATTCACATCGATCGCTACCAATGCCTCGGTCTCGTCGATCACAATATAGCCGCCACACTTTAACCAAACTTGTCGGTGAAAAGCATCGTCAATCTGTTTTTGCACACCGTAAGTCTCGAAAATCGGCGTCGCACCGTCATAAAAATGGACCCGATTCCGCGCGCGCCGGGAAATCTGGCCAATCATTTCGATCATCCTTTCCGCTGAAGCGCGCTCATCGCAAACGACCTGGTCGACTTCTTCAGTCAGAAAATCGCGCACGGTTCGCTCAACCAGATCAGGTTCCTCAAAGAGACGGCAAGGAGCAGGTTTCTCTCGAATGGCCTGCTCAACTTTGGCCCACTGATCGAGCAGGAAACGCAGATCCCGAACGAAGTATCTGGCACGCTGACCTTCGCCTACGGTGCGAATAATGACTCCAACACCTTCGGGAATGTCCAGCTCGCGCAGGATCTTGCGTAGCCGTTCGCGTTCTTTCGGGTTCTCGATTTTTCGCGAGATCCCGCTGTGATCGCTGAATGGCATCAGAACCAAGTAGCGACCTGGAAAACTGAGATTGGTTGTCACCCTCGGCCCCTTCGTGCCAATGGGACCTTTGGTTACCTGCACAATTACGTCCGAGCCCACCGGATAAATGCTCGGTATGTCTTTTACGGTGATTCGTTTTCGAGGCCGCTTGTTGCCTCGCCGATCGATTTCTTCAATGCCGCTGTCAAGCGCCGCCGGAATCGCATCCCAAAAATGAAGGAATGCGTTTTTTTCGAAGCCGATGTCAACAAACATCGCCTTCAATCCCATTTCGATGTTTTTGACTTTGCCCTTGTAAATGCTACCGACGATGTTCCGCGAGCTCTTACGCTCGACGCTATATTCCTCCAGCCGGCCGTTCTCGAGCAAGGCCACGCGGGATTCGAGTTTTTCCACGCTGAGTATGAGCTTGTTGCCGGTCTTTCGAGAGGAAAGCCCCAAAATCTTTTTTACCTTGTCTATCATAAAAATGAAGAGGTTGACCGGTCGTAAGCCAAGCTGCCGAGTCCTGCCGCAGTTTTTCTAGCCGGGGATTCATCGTGTGGGTCCGCGCCGGCGGCTGGGCGGCGGGGGCGCCGGCGCAGGTGCCGGTCGCGGGTGTACTCCAAAGAGCCGTTGAAAAAAGTTGCGGGGGGCTGGTGGCGCGGCCGGAAGCGCTCGGGCCACAGGAGCACTCGCTCGCCGCCGGACTTTTCCTTGAGTGTCTGCCTCGGGTTCAACGTCGGGTGAGGCGTCTGAACTTGCCATCTGCGCGGTGGCAGTCTGCGAATCACCTGCATTTTCTTCGTCCTCGCCTCCGAGATTCCCGCCCGCATCGTGATAGGTCACATCCTTGATCATTTGGAACGGGTTGGGCTTGTGTGCAGGCGTGAGCCATGCAACCTGCATGTCGAACTTGCCTTCATCGAGAGCGAGCGAGCGCTCCAAAATTCTGTCGGCCACCGGGCCAGCGACGCTGCCGCCATGTTCGCCGCCCTGCACCATCACAGCAACGACATACTTCGGATGTTCAAAGGGCGCAAAGCAAGCAAACCATGCAGTGGTATCCTTATGTCCTCGCACACTGGCCTGCGCGGTGCCGGTTTTCCCCGCTACTACCCATTCTTTCAAACGCGCTCTGCCGCCCGTGCCGCCGTCCTCATTAACAACCATCCAAAGGCCTTTGCGGACCAGCTCGATCTTATCTGGCGAGATTTCCTGTCGTAAATCCGACCGCACGCGCGGCGGTGGCGCTGCTGGATTGCCTCGCTCATCGAGCACAGGAGAACCGTCTTGCTTCAAAACTTTATCGACCATGCGCGGGTAATAACACACGCCACCGTTTGCGATCGCCACGTAAGCCATTGCCAGTTGAAGCGGCGAAACAAGCGTGTAACCCTGGCCAATCGAAACATTGGCTGTTTGCGCTTGTGACCACCTCTCTTGTGGATGATGGATTTGCATCCACTCCGGCCCCGGCATATTGCCGGTTTGTTCGCCCGTAAGTTGCAGACCGGACTCCTCGCCGATCCCCAGCATCTTGCCAATGTGATCAATCGACTGAATGCTGGCTGCGTTGCCGTACTGATAGAAAAAGGAGTCACACGATACCTTGATCGCATCGGCCAGACCGATGGTGCCGTGCGTGTAATGTTTTTCGGCCACCCAGCATTGGAAGAAGTGGTCGCCGTAGCTTACGCCTCCGCCGCAGCTGTAACGCGCGCCTGCGAGATTTTTCGTGCCCCGCAGACCGGCGAGCGATGTGATGAGCTTGAATGTCGATCCTGGCGGCAAGGCGCTGATCGCACGGTTGACTAATGGATCGCCCTCGTCTTTTTGGAGCGCTTTCCAATCCTTAGCCTTGATGCTTGGGATAAAAGTATTCGGATCAAATGATGGGACAGAAGCCATCGCCAGGACGTTGCCATTATTTGGATCGACAACTACCGCTCCGGCGCGGTTCACAGCTCGTAGCGCTTCCTCCGTGATCGCCTGGATGCGGCCATCGATAGTCAGCAAGACGTTGGCTCCTTGCTCAGGAGGATCTTCGCGAAGCACACCCTCAATTGTCCCTTTCGCATTCTTGCGCAAATAGCGGACCCCGGGTTTTCCGCGCAGGTATTCGTCCATCGTTTTTTCGATGTTAGATTTTCCTTCCATATCCTGCTGATAGAAGGTGAATTTCCTTGCTTCCTCTTTGTCGATGTCGTCAGGCATGCCGACATAACCAAGAATATGGGCGGCCAGAGCGCCATAAACATAAGAACGCACTGGTTTGATCGCGATATCCACTCCCGGCAATCCGACATCGTGCTCCGAAAATTTTGCCATGGTGGGAAAGTCAATGTCCTTGATGTAGGAGAACGGAACCTCCGTGTCGTTGCGATAGTGTCGCTGCAGTTTGGCGGCGTTGTAGTCACGGGCCAGATCAAGGTCGTTTAGACGAGGGACTATGCCGTCATTGACAATTCTAATGATATCGGGCTCCTTCTGATCTTTCGGCATCCCGTTAATGATTGCTCGATATTCACTCAAGGGCGGCGAACCAACGCGTTCCCGATAACCTTTGACCATTTCCGGCAAATAGAAATCGACCTCATAGCTGGCGCGGTTTTGGACAAGAGTGACGCCGTTGCGGTCTTTGATCTCACCGCGCACGGATGGAATACGCACAGTCGCTTGAGAACTGCCACGAAGCTGCGAAGTCCATTCCGCGCCATGCGCCACTTGTATCCACCAGAGTTTGAGGCCGAGAGCACCCATGCCCAACAGCATCAGTAAGGCGAGAAACTGAATCCGCACACGCGAACTCTTGCGGCCTTTGCTCATTCGAATCGCCCCCTTTCGGGACTGTATGGATAAGCGGTCATCCGTCCAAGCCATTGGAGAAGCCAGAACACGATCGGCGCCACCAGCATGGCAATGATGCCTGGCGCGCCGATTTGCCACCAAATTTCACGGGTAAAAACAAGAGAGCCGCGTCGAAATGTGATCATCAGGTATTGCGCCAAAACTATCAACGAGGTGAAAATGCCGCTCAGGATACAATGCACTTCCCAGTGGCCACGAGCAAAGAGCGGTCTGAGCCCATGCATTATTCCTGCCAGCACACCGTACAGCAGTATCGACGATCCGGCTGAAACTTCAACTTTATCACCAATTACCTGCACGGTCAGCGCATCCAGCAAAACCCCTGCGTAAAACGCAAGCGCCAGCATCAAGGGAAACGGCAGGGCCATTGCTCCATAAAAAACAATTATAGGCACAATATAGACATGCGCATTGTAGAGCCACGGCAGCGCCGGGATGAAAAGCTCGGCAATCTGTGACACCAACACCAAAAACAGCAGAAGAAAAAAGAATATCATCTTCGCCCTGTTACTACGAACACATCCTCCAGATGCGAGAGATCGACCGCTGGCGTCAGTTGCGCTTGTCCGTCCAATTCCCGAACGCGATAACTCTTCACGACCCCGATGAGCAAGCCCGACGGAAAAACACCGCCTACGCCAGAAGTATAAACTTTCTGGCCCGGCTTTAGGTCAGCCTGCTTCGATAAGAAATTCAGGTCCAAGCGCGGCGTTAATCCCGTTGTCACTCGTTCGCCAGAGACAATTCCCTGCTCGCGGCTCCCTTCCACCGAGGCCGCGACCCGGCAGTTTTCATCTGAAACCAACAAAACAATGGAGATGCCGTCGCTCACCGTAGTGGTTTTCCCCACAAGGCCTTCATCGGTTACTACAGGCATATCCGTTTCAATGCCGTCTCTTCTGCCGCGGTTCATCGTGACCGTTCTCCACCAAGTCGACGAATCCCGCGCTACAATTTCTGCCGCGATCAACTTAAAGACTGAGCGCTCTCTGTAATTCAGCGCGTGCCGCAGACGATTTACTTCGTGCTCCACATCGCGCAGGCCCTGATTGGTCGCGCGCAGCTCCCTATTTTCGACTTGGAGTGCAGTGTTCTCGTGCTCGAGTTGGTCTAGCGACTTCAAGCCGGTACGCACGGATGTGATCTGTTTTTTCAGCCCCGAGCCGCTGGTCAAAAATGGAGCCAGCAGCTGATACACGCCAGCCTTGAATTTCTGTGTCGTGCTTGGGCCGAAGCTGAGAAAATATCCCAGAATAGCGCCAAAAATCAGCAGCGCGATGATGTTTGTACGGCTCATTCCGATTGCGGATTGCGGATCGCGAATGGCGGATAGAACACGATCGACATCAACTGCGGACTGAAGATCTTTCCGCAATCCGCAATCGCAAATCCGCAATGTCTGTTAGCGCCACTGGCGATCCGCTGAGGCGACCTGACGCAAAAACTTAAGTTCATTGAGGCATTTGCCGGTCCCTTCCGCTACTGCACTGAGTGGATCTTCGGCTACATGGACAGGCAAACCTGTTTCCTCACTCAAAAGTTTGTCAAACCCCCGCAGCAACGCGCCTCCGCCTGCGAGGACCAATCCCCGATCCACAAGGTCCGCCGAAAGCTCGGGCGGACAGCGCTCCAGCGTAATACGCACGGAATCGACAATCGTCGAGATCGGTTCAAGCAACGCTTCGCGCACTTCCTGAGAAGTAATCATGAGCGTTTTAGGTAAACCTGCGACCAGATCGCGCCCCTTAACTTCTACGCTCGTTTCCTTTTCACTTGGATACGCCGAGCCGATCTTGATTTTGATTTCCTCGGCGGTGCGTTCGCCGACCATTAAATTGTAAGCGCGTTTCATATACTGCACGATCGCCTCGTCCAACTCATCCCCGGCGACGCGCACGCTTCGGCTAAATACAATTCCGGAAAGTGAAATAAGGGCGACCTCCGTCGTGCCTCCGCCAATATCGATGATCATGTTGCCGGCTGGGTCCTGCACCGGGAGTCCCACACCAATTGCTGCTGCCATCGGTTCCTCGATCAAATAAACTTCCCGCGCCCCGGCATGAGTCGCCGATTCGCGCACCGCGCGCTTTTCCACTTCAGTAATTCCGGAAGGAACTGCGATAACAACGCGCGGTCTCGCGCGCACCTTGCGATTATGCACTTTGCTGATGAAATGCCGCAACATCGCCTCGGTGACCTCGAAATCGGCAATGACACCATCCTTCAGCGGACGCACTGCGACAATATTCGCCGGCGTGCGGCCGAGCATGCGCTTGGCTTCGTCACCTACTGCCAAGACTCTGTTAGTGCCGGCTTGTACGGCCACCACCGACGGCTCACGCAAAACGATCCCTTGATCTTTTACGTAAACAAGAGTGTTCGCCGTGCCGAGATCGATCCCGATGTCACTGGATAACCATCCGAAAAGTCCGTTGAACATGAATAATTTATTAGCAGCACTTTCCAGTCCGAAGGAAACGCGTCACCCGTCTAAGTGGATCTTTGTCCGAAGACCCCGTCCCGCGGCGCGATTCGGCCAGGCTGAAACGCGGTAACATGAAACGGCGCTGAACGCCGTCAAGCGCATATTGTGGAGTAGAGTAATGAACTAAGAGAGTGTTGGAAGTTTCCAATTAGTCCATTACCTCTTTGTTCCGTTACTCCGATGCAAAGGATCATCGTCGCCCCGTCCATTCTTGCCGCCGATTTCTCGCGACTTAATGACGAAATCCATCGCGTCGAAGCCGCAGGCGCAGATTGGATCCATTGCGATATCATGGATGGACATTTCGTGGACAACATTTCCTTCGGACCGGATATGGTGAGGATTATTCGCGGCCTGACAAGTCTTCCGCTCGATGTCCACCTCATGATCGAGCATGCTGATCATTATGTCCCGCGATTTGGCAAAGCCGGCGCAAACTCAATCACCGTTCACATAGAGCCGGAAGCGAAACACGATGTCTCGAAAACGTTGGAGCAGATTCGAGACAGCGGTTGCCGCGCCGGGCTCACTTTAAATCCCGAAACACCATTCGATTTGATCGAACCATTCCTCCACAAAATCGACATATTGCTGATCATGACGGTGCATCCCGGTTTCGGCGGCCAGCCATTTCGCGCTGACCAAATGCCAAAAGTGAAACGCGCCAGATCACTGAACGACAAGATCGACATCGAAGTGGATGGTGGCATCAATCCGGGCACGGCCAAGCTCTCAATTGAAAACGGCGCAAATGTTCTCGTCGCTGGGACCTCAATCTTTCATTCGAAAGATTACGCAAAGGCGATCCGCG
>WNGB01000632.1_pt1 | contig 138358 bp, 112 predicted proteins | sample 5400681 | NCBI WGS metagenome assembly WNGB01 (sample SAMN13153367, study PRJNA577476) | soil metagenome | isolation source: 115 cm soil or saprolite under grassland replicate 2 | place: USA:California | collected 2016-06-15
CGACCCCCGGCTCAGGCTGCCTCCAGCTTCACCCCGCCGCTGCGACGGCAAGGAGATGGACGGTCTCTCACCTCCATCCGGAACAACAGCGCCTCGTGGCGCACCCATTAACGTGCCATTAGCCCACCGGGGCGAGCGCCTCGGCCAGGCCGTCATCGCCGTCTCCGTTCCGCTTGCGCTCGGCATCGATATGCGCGTCGATCGCGCTCGTGATAGCCCTGTCGGCGCCTCTGGCCTCGTGCAGGTAGATCATCGCCGCGCGCTCACTGTCATGACCCATGCGAGCCATCAGATCCTTAATCCCGGCGCCGCTCGCCGCCGCGAACGAGTTTCCAGTGTGGCGAAGATCATGGAAATGCAGACCTTGCGCGCCTATCGACTCGACCGCGTAGCTCCAGCCCGACATCCTGTTGAAGTTGCTCCGTCGAAGCGGTGATCCCTTCGCGCCAGCAAAGCCACCGATGCCCGGCCTGCAGCCACGAAACGGACAGATGGTCGCGCAGGGCCGGGATGATCGCATCGGGAATGCCGACAGTCCGACGACCGGCGCGGGACTTCAGCGGGCCGAGTGTGATCTTACTGCCCCGTGTACGCGCGTCAGAGAAGGCCGCGCGCACCGGCACCAGGCCCGACTCCAGGTCAAGATCGCACCGCTTGAGTGCGGTGACCTCACCCCAGCGCAGGCTCGCGAAGGTGGCTAGCAGCACAAGCGCCCGGTACCTCCCGTCATAATCACAGTCCGCACGGCCGTCCTCGGCCATCGTCCACAGTGCCCGCTCGGCATCAGCCCTTGTCCGGTACACCTCGGGAGCAGTCCGCATCACGCCGTGGCGACCGAACCGCAGCCGGTAGCCACTAGCCGGTAGCTTCGGACGTTCCCGACTGGACGGCGGCCTACACGGTTGGCCAGCTCGAACACCTGTGCCACGGTCAGCACCGGCCGTTCTGCAGCATGCTCCTCCCCCGCACCGCGGATGCGACACGGATTGCGCGCCAGGATCTTGTCCTCCTCGGCTGCCGTTGTCAGCACCGCCCGAAGCAGCGCGGTGATCGGCCTGTTCGGCGCACCCCCGGGGTCAGACTGACTACATCAAGCGGGTCATCGGCCTGCCGGGCGATCATGTGCGCTGCTGCAACGCACGCGGGCAGGTGACGATCAACGACGTCGCGCTGAACGAGACCTCTTACCTGTATCCAGGCAACGCCCCCTCGGCCACCCCGTTCAACATCACGTGCCGCCGGGCCGACTGTGGGTCATGGGTGACCACCGCCAGGTGTCCGGCGACTCGCGCGGCCACATGGACCCCGGCGACCCAGCAGGGACCATCCCCGAAAACGAAGTGATCGGCCGCGCGTTCTGGATCGTCTGGCCACCGGGCAAATGGCGCGTCCTGCCGATCCCGGCCACCTTCGGGCAGCCGGCCCTGAACTCCGGCAAGGCCGCCGCCAGCAGCCAGGCCGCCGGGCCAGGCACGATCTCGGCTCGTATAGTCCCCGTCGGACCTGCCTTCCCGCTGGTCGCAGGCCTGGCCGGAGCGGTACCGCTGACCTGGACACAGCGGCGGCTACGCCAGAGGATTAAGCGGCACCTCGCAAGACACAGCGGCGGCGGTCGGCCGGCCTAGCGTCCCGTGCCACATCCGTGCAGCCGGAAACGACCTTCTCAGCAGCGGGCCGGGCCTTACCTTGCCTTGCAAAAGATCATTACGGCTCGCCGGGCCGGGTCGCGGACTGATCTGAACAGATCTGGTGGCCTGCTCAGATACCTGCGGATCTGAAAGGCCATGGCAATAGCTATGACAACAAGGCCGCCGTGGAACCGGCCAGACCCGAGTTACGTCGTAACGATAAAGCGGCACCGGGCCAGGTGCTTCTCCTCAGCGCGTAGCGGTGGTCGCCATGGCCGGAAACCAGGCACGTCGGATTGGTGGTCTGCTCACTGCTATCGCCCTGGCTACTGCTGGGTGTGGCAGCGCGACGAGCGGACCGGGTGCAGCCGCGATCATCAGCTCAACTGGGCCATCCTCCAGCAGCTCGGCTGCGCCCTCCTCTCCGCCTGCCATGTCACCTGCGCCAGGAGGTTCGCTGCCGCCCGGCGTCATGTCGGCGGCGCCGGCATGCAGGCAGGTCATAGAGAAAGCGCGCCGGGGGTTCTTTACCCGCGCCGAGGGGGTGCACCTCGTTCTCACCCCGTACGCGAAGGGCGAGCCGGCCGAGTCGCGGGGTGACATTAGTACCGGGATGCCGCCCCGGACGCTGGTCTGGGTCGTGGAGGTCCATGCCAAGGCGATTAACTGGGACCATAGCGTTCCGCCCGGTTACCAGCCGCCAGCGCGGCCTTATACCGACTTCTCGGTCGTGATGAACGCCCGGACGGGCCTTGTAACTGACCAGGGTGAGTGCAGGTGCTGGCCGATTCCGTTGTCGAGGGTAGGTACCGTCGTGAGCCTGCCACCGGAATGCTAGCCAGCCGCCGGACAGCAATGGGCATCGATGAAGCCCTCACGACCGTCCTGGGACTCCGCTAGCTCAGCGGCATGGCCACCCCGACCAGGTCAAAGGCACCTGCAAAGAGCACGGGGAAGACCAAGCACACTGCAGCGTTCTAGCCGCTAACCAGGCAGGCGGGCAGAATGGCCAGTCATGACGGATGGTCCTGACCGCTGGCACCGATGGCTTCTCGACCTGCGGTTCGGAGGCGATGCCGCCTACCGGGAGAAGAATCTCACCGAGTACCTGTACCCGGTGCGGGATACGGTGCTCGACAAGGCTCAGCTGCGCCCTGGCGACTCGCTGCTTGACGTGGGCACCGGTGATGGCATCATCGCGTTCGGCGCGCTCGAACGGCTCGGCCCGGCAGGTCGCGTGATCTTTTCCGATATCTCCCAGGACCTGCTTGACCACTGCCGCAAGGCCGCCGCCGCTGAAGGACTGCTTGACCGGTGCCACTTCATACTGGCCTCTGCCGATTCCCTGACCGGCGTGGCGGACGCATCGGTCGATGTTCTCACCACCAGGTCGGTGCTGATCTACGTCAAGGACAAGGCGACAGCCCTGCGAGAGTTCCACCGGGTACTTAAGCCTGGCGGGCGGGTGAGCTTGTCCGAGCCCATCAATGTACTCATGTCCGCTGCCGATCCAGACCTGTTCTTCGGCCACGACGTGACCCCGGTCAGGGCCCTGGCGGCAAAAGTTGAGGCTCTCTACGACTCTATCCAGCCGCATGGCGGCGATCCCATGGGCGACTTCGACGAGCGCGACCTGGTGCGCCATGCTAAGGACGCCGGGTTCCCTGAGATCAATCTCGAACTACAAGTCAGCGTGAAAGCCCACAAGCAGCCAGTTCCCTGGGAACGGTTCCTGCGCACGTCAGGCAACCCGCTGATACCGACCTTCGGGGAAGCACTGGATCGTGTACTCAACCCGCAAGAAGCCGCCGAACTCACCAGATACCTCAGGCCGCTTGTCGAATCCGGGACCGGACTGGAGCGCAGGGCACTCGCCTACCTGACCGCCGTCAAGCAGTAACCCCCATACGGCTGGGGCGTGCCATTAGCGTCATTAGCCCCAACAGCGTGCGTCACGGCTGCTGGACGACCGCTGCTCGCCCTGGTAAGCACAAGACTCCCGGCGGATCACGGCGATTTGCAAGCGGGGAGTCGACGCCGGAGCACACAGCACCGAAGTACAACAACGGCCCCTTACAGCAGCGAGCCCGAGCCATCACCAACAGCCTGCGCTAGCTGGGACCCGGCCACCCTCCCAGCGCTGCCGCTAGTTCGGGACGAAGAGGCAGTACGGGGGTCAGCGTTCCCCTCGGAGTCGTCATGGAACAACGGGGTGTAGCACACGGCCACCAGAAGTCCTTCCGGGCTCAGCAAGCGGGCGGTAACCTGCGCCCAGGGTTCGGTGCGGGCGTCGTGGATGGGCCGGTAGCCCTTGCCTTCGAGTTCAGCCGCGGCGGCGGCGACGTCTGAGACTTCGAACTCAATGCTGGCCTGAGGAACCGGAACCTCACTTGGCCACTCCTAGTCCCGAAGCAGGCGGTTGCGGCCTCAGCGAGAGGCCAGAGCCCGAAGTGCTTCGTCCCGTCCAGGCGCTGAGTGAAGACGTAGTCGCCCTCCCCGCCCTCGAACGACAGGCCCAGCGCATCCCCATAGAACGCACGGGCCGTCTCGACGTCTCGGACGATCGGCGCAACACTGGCGACAAACTGGACATCCACCGGATCTTCACCTCCGTCAGGGGGTCAGCCAGTCCTCTCAAGGAAGCGGGTCAGACCGATCGGCGGACCGGAACGGATCAACCCCGGCTGGCTTCCTGCGCGGCGCGCTCAACCTGATCGCGATAGCCGTCCCACCATGCCTGGTCGCCTGGCGGCAGGTTATCGTCGTCGGCCCCAAACCCAGCTGCTCCGTCGATGAGTTCGCGGACGATATCGGCATGCCCGGCGTGCCGGTTAGTTTCGGCGACCACGTGCACCAAGATCCGGTGCAGCGTGACCTCACGGTGCTCAGGCGGCCACCAGGGCACGTGGCCGATCGCATCCAGCCCGAGCATCTCGATCGTCTCGTCCGAGTGTGCCCATGCCCGGCGGTACAGCCCGACGATCTGATCCCGGGGCTCATCGGCGGTTGCCCACATGTCCGCGTTGGGCTCGGCGCCCTCCCAGTCCTGCCAGGGGTACGGCTCGCCGGGCGGCCGTCCGAAGGTGACACCGAAGTACCCCAGCTCGACGCTGGCCAGGTGCTTGACCAGCCCCAGCAGGTTGGTGCCGGTCGGCGTCAGCGGGCGGCGGGCATCGTACTCCGAAAGCCCATCGAGCTTCCACAGCAGAGCCTCGCGGGCGCCCCGCAGATAACGGTGAAGGTCGGCTTTGGGGTCCGCTCCTGTCATGCCGGGCAGTATGCCATGCGGCGCGGACAGCCATAGCGGCGCGGCCGACGAGGCGTATGCCGGCCACGGCCACGTGCACGAATTTGTGCACGAGACTCCCCGGGACCAGGCGCGAAACGTAAGCGACCCGCCTCATCAGATTCAAGCTGCCGGACATTCGCCCAGGCTGGTGCCACTTCCAGGCCTATTGCCTAGTCCTGTTCGCGCGTCGCGTGCAGGTAAACGGAGCCACCTGATGAACCACGCGCGGAGCAATTGTCAAGACCTGTGGATCAGGTGCTTTGACGGTCTGACCGGCGCGGGCAGGCGGACCGCATGGTGATCTTGATGTTGTTGTCGCCATGCCGGGCTACTTCGGCCATGCCGAGTCGCTGGTAGAGGCCCTGGGCGTGGCGGTTGACGGTGAGCACGTCAAGGACGAGATCTTGGCCTTTCCGCCCGGCCTCGTCGATGAGTGCGCTGATGAGGCGGGTACCGATGCCGCCGCCTAGATGATCGGGGTGGATTTCGATACGGGCGAGATAGATCTCGGCGGGGCGGTATTCGACGTCGAGCATGCCGATGCCTGCCCCGCCGGCGGTGATGATCTGCCAGCGGCCCGGGTTGAAGGCACGGGCATGGAAGTCACGCCTGCTCGTCCCACCCCCAGATCGCGGTGACATAGTCACCCATGGCGGCCTTGTGCAGCTGGAAGCAGCACTCGCTGTCGGCGGGGGTGGCCGGCCGCAGTGCGCACGGGCCAAGCTCGGTCAGCGTTCCCTCTGGCGTGATCATGGGCGGGCCCCCCCGGCGGGGACAGCGGGCGGGGACTGCGACAGCGACGCATTACGTGCTAGTCTTCTAGAACACTAGAAGACAGGAGATGTGATGGTCGAACGACTGCAGCACGCCGCCGTCGCCGCGGTACCGGATGTCGCGCCCGCCAGCGCACCGGACGCCGCGGTGACGAGCCGGCCGTGGGCGATGGGCGATCCGGGGCCACGCGGCCGGTTCGGGTCTTTCGGCGGGCGTTTCGTCCCTGAGGCGCTGGTGCCGGCGTGCGAGCAGCTCGAGGCGGCTTTCCGGGCGGCCTGGGCCGACGCGGGCTTCCGGGCCGGGCTGGCCGGCTTGCAGCGCTCCTACGCTGGCCGGCCGACCCCGGTCACCGAGGCGACCCGCCTGTCCGAGGCGCTGGGCGTGCGGGTGCTGCTCAAGCGCGAGGATCTCGCCCACACCGGCAGCCACAAGATCAACAACGCGCTGGGCCAGGGGCTGCTGGCCCAGCGGATCGGCAAGACCGCGCTGGTCGCCGAGACGGGCGCGGGCCAGCACGGGGTCGCCACGGCGACGGTAGCCGCGCACCTGGGCCTGGGCTGCACGGTGTACATGGGGGCGAAGGACATCGCGCGGCAGGAACTCAACGTGTTCCGGATGGAACTGCTGGGGGCGGCCGTGGTGCCTGTCACCTCGGGGGCGCGCACGCTCAAGGACGCGACCAGCGAGGCGCTGCGGCACTGGGTAACCACGGTGGACTCCACGCACTACTGCATGGGATCGGTGCTGGGCCCGCACCCGTACCCCTGGCTGGTGCGGGAGTTCCAGCGGGTCATCGGGGACGAGGCGCGCGCCCAGTGCGCGGAACTGCTCTCGGGGGCCGGGCCGGACGTCGTCGTCGCGTGCGTGGGCGGCGGGTCGAATGCGGCCGGGACATTCGCCGGCTTCGTCGCCACCCCGGCCCGGCTGGTCGGCGTCGAGGCCGCGGGCGGGGCGGCGGTGACGGACGGCCGCCCCGGCGTGCTGCACGGCTCCCTGTCGTCCTTCCTGCAGGACGAGGACGGCCAGATCGCCGAGGCGCGCTCCGTTTCCGCCGGGCTCGACTACCCCGGCGTCGGCCCCGAGCATGCCTGCCTGGCCGAGTCCGGGCGCGCCGAGTACCATACCGCGACCGACGAGGAGGCCGTGGCCGCGGCCGAGTTGTGCGCCAGGACCGAGGGCATCCTGCCCGCGCTCGAGTCAGCTCACGCCCTGGCCTGGGTGCACCGCGCCGCGCACGCCGGAGACGTGGCCGACGGCGCGACGGTGCTGATCACCATGTCCGGCCGCGGCGACAAGGACGCCGCCTGCCTGAAGGAGCTCGTCCGTGGCCGCCGTTGAGACCGCACTGCGCCAGGCCCGCGCCGCCGGCCGGCCCAGCCTCGTCACCTACGTCACCGGCGGGATCCGCGAGGACTGGACGGACCTGCTGGCCGCCATGATCGAGGCCGGCGCCGACGCGGTCGAGATCGGCCTGCCGTTCTCCGATCCCATGCTGGACGGCCGCACCATCCAGCAGGCCTCGGCCGCCGCCATCAGCCGCGGAGCGAGCACGGCCGGCATCCTCGGCCAGCTCAGCGCGGCCGCCGCCGGCGACGTCCCGCTCATCGCGATGACCTACGCTAATCACGCCTACTCCCGCGGCCTGCCCGCGTTCTGCCGCCAGCTCGCGGACGCGGGGCTCAGCGGGGTGATCATCCCCGACCTGCCCGCGGTCGAGGCCGGCGACTACCTCGAGGCGGCCGGACAGGCTGGCCTGGACGCCACCCTGATGGTCGCCCCCGCCACCGGGCAGGAGCAGATTAAGGCCATCGCCGGGCGCACGCGCGGTTTCCTGTATGTCATGAGCGTCATGGCCACCACAGGAAACCCGCACGAGAGCGCCGACACTGCCCGCTGGGCGGTCGCCGCCCGCGCCCGCCGCCACAGCCCCCGGCCGGTGCTGATCGGCTTCGGCATCGACACCCCCGGCCGGGCCGCGGCCGCGGCCCGGCACGCCGACGGCGTCATCGTCGCCTCCGCGCTGATGCGCCGCGTACTGGACGGCGCCAGCAGCGCCTACATCGGCCGCGACGTGGCCGCCCTGCGCACCGCGCTCGACCAGGCCCGCCCGTGAGCACGGCCAGGCGGACGGCTGACGACCGGCAGCCCAAGTACCTGCGCATCCACGGCGCCCTGCGGGACCGGATCACCAACGGCCGATGGCCCGCCGGCAGTCCGCTGCCCTCCCAGCGCGAGCTGGCCGGCGAGTTCAGCGTCAGCATCATGACCCTGCGGCAGGCACTCCAGCTGCTCGCCGACGACGGGCTCATCGACACCCGCCACGGCAGCGGCACCTACGTGGCCTCCCGGTACGCCTACGGCCTCGGTCACCTGCGCAGCTTCGCCACCGACCTCGCCGCCCAGGGCGCGCAGATCACCACCCGGCTGCTCGCCGCGGACACCGTCGCGGCGCCGGACGACGTCGGCGCCCGCCTCGGCGCGGCCGGCCAGGTCCTCCGGCTGCGCCGCCTGCGGCTGGCCGACGGCCGGCCGGTCATCGTCCAGACGTCCTATCTCCCGGCGCAGCTGGCCGCGGCCCTGGATCCCGCCGACCTCTGCCGCCGAGGGCTGTACACCGTCCTGGCCGAGCATGGCCGCGCGATCGGCCGGACCAGCGAGACCATCACCCCCGCGGCCCTGAGCGCCCGCGACGCTCATGACCTCGACCGGCCCGAGGCCAGCCCGGCACTGCTCAGCCACCAGGTCAGCTTCACCACGGCCGACCTCCCTGTCGTCGACGACCACGCGCTGCTGGCCGGGGACAGCGTGGCCATCACCGCGAACCGCGCCGCCGACCACCTCGACGTCCACTACACGCTCGCCACCCGCTGAGGCGGAGCGGGAGCCGCCCGGCGGTAACGCGGCCGTCGTTCGGCCGGGCTGGAGCGCGCTGGCAGCGGGGTATGTTTCCTGGGTGAACACCCCCAGGCTTGACGCATTCGTGATCGGTGCCGGGGTGAGCGGGCTGACCAGCGCGATCTGCCTGGCCGAGGCGGGATTCACGGTCGCGATCCAGGCGGCCTGGGCGCGGCGGTTGACGGTGAGCACGTCAAGGACGAGATCTTGGCCTTTCCGCCCGGCCTCGTCGATGAGTGCGCTGATGAGGCGGGTACCGATGCCGCCGCCTTGATGATCGGGGTGGATTTCGATACGGGCGAGGTAGATCTCGGCGGGGCGGTATTCGACGTCGTAGCGGGAGAGCAGCCGCCGGATCCTCGCCGCGTGCTCGGCTAGCAGTCCGGCGACGAGGCTGGCGAACGGCCCGCGTTCCCGGCCGGCGCCATTCTGGTCGCAGGCCAGCTCGAGCTCGTTCCAGTGCGGGACAGCGAAATCCTCTGTCATGGCATGCCGCCGCGCCGCTGCCGGCGCTGCGTGCAGCGCGATGACCATGTCCAGGACGCCGCGCCGGTGCGCCGCTGTCGGGAAATCACCCAGGTAAAGCTCTGGCCGTCGACGTACGGGTACAGGGCCACGCCCATCCGCCGGTCCGTCAGCACCAGCGGTTCGCCCGCCAGCGTGCGGACCGGCGCGATGACGAAGGCGGCTCCGCAGTCGCGCAGTTCCAGGGCCGTGGCGAGGGCAGCGCGCAGCCGGCCGGGGGCGGCGGCGTCCGGTTCGCACGGGGATTGCAGGAGGCTAAGGTCATCAGCCGTGACGAACCAGCGGACCGCGTCGGCGCCGACGACCTCCCAGTGATGACTGCCGGAGCCGACGGCCCGGTAGCCAATCGAAGCCGCCGTCAGGCCCCAGCCATCACTGAGCACCTGCGCCAGCTTGTCGCTGGTCAGGCGCCCAGGCGGGGTCAGGACTCGCGGAGCTTAATCCGCGCTGACCCGGCCGGGCCAGATTAAACAGCCGAGCAGACCAGCTCACCCAGCTGCGCACCTGCCTCGGCCGCCCCGTGCGCCTGGCACGCCCGCCAGCCATCGGCTGGGTGTCACGGGGCGCAGCGGTCTTTCGTCTAAGAGGGCGACCACATCGACGCAATCGCGGAAGAGGAGTCGTCATGCGAGTGTTTGTCGCCGGAGCGACCGGCGTTATCGGGCAGCAGCTGGTACCGCAGCTCGTCGCCGCGGGCCATCAGGTCGTGGCCACGACCCGCAGCCCGGGCAAGACCGGCCCGCTGCGTGCGCTGGGCGCGGAGCCGGTGATCGTCGACGGGCTTGACGCCATGGCCGTCGGGGAAGCGGTCGGCCGCGCCGAGCCGGAGGTGGTGATCCACCAGATGACCCAGATCGGCCCGGCGTCGAGCCTGCGCCACTTCGACCGGCATTTCGAGGTCACCAACCGGCTGCGCACCGAAGGCGCCGATCACCTGCTGGCAGCGGCGACCGCGGCCGGGACGCGGAGGTTCATCGCGCAGAGCTACACCGGCTGGCCGAACGTCCGCTCCGGCGGGCCGGTGAAGACGGAAGAGGACCCGCTGGACCCGGACCCGCCGGCCGATCAGCGGCGGTCAATGGAGGCCATCAGGCACCTGGAGAAAGCGGTGCTCGGCGCGTCTCCGGTCGAGGGGATCGTGCTGCGGTACGGCTCGTTCTACGGGCCCGGCGCATCGGATGAGTTCTTCGATCTGGTCCGCAAGCGCAAGTTGCCGGTGGCCGGGGACGGCGCGGGTGTCTGGTCGTTCATCCACGTCGCTGACGCTGCCGCGGCGACCGTCGCCGCGCTCGATCGCGGCCGTCGCGGCGTCTACAACATCGTCGACGACGAGCCGGCAAAGGTGGCTGACTGGCTGCCGTACCTGGCGGACGTGCTCGGCGCCAAGCGGCCGATGCATGTCCCTGTCTGGCTGGCCAGGCTGGCGGCCGGCGAGGTCGGGGTTTCAATGCTGACCCAGATCCGCGGGTCGTCCAATGCCAAGGCCAAGGCGGAGCTTGGCTGGGTGCCTGCCTGGGCGAGCTGGCGGCAGGGCTTCCGGCAGGCCGCGGCGGCCGGGCCGACCGCGGCCGGTCAGGTTCCGCCGGGATCGGTACGCTCGGCATAATGACCGTGACCGAGGCGTTCGAGAACCTCCGCCCGCTGATGTTCTCGATCGCCTACCGGATGCTGGGCAGCGTGACGGACGCCGAGGACATCGTCCAGGAGGCGTTCCTGCGCCATCACCGGGTGGTGGCCGGCGGCAGCGCCGTCGAGTCGCCGAAGGCGTTCCTGTCCTCGGTCACCACCCGGCTGAGCATCGACCAGCTGCGGTCCGCCCGCAGCCGCCGCGAGGCCTACGTGGGCCCGTGGCTGCCCGAGCCGATGCTGACGGATCCGGCGGCACCAGGCCCGGTGGCGCCCGATCCGGCCGCGCACGCCGAGGACGCCGACTCGCTGTCCATGGCGTTCCTGCTGCTGCTGGAGCGGCTCAGCCCGACCGAGCGCGCCGTGTTCCTGCTGCACGACGTGTTCGACTACGACTACGGCGAGATCGTCGGCATCGTCGGCAAGACCGAGGACAACTGTCGGCAGCTTGCCCGCCGGGCACGGCAGCACGTGGCGGAGCACAAGCCCAGGTTCGAGGCGTCGCGCCGGGAGCGCGACGAGCTTGCCGCGCAATTCTTCGCCGCGGTGGGCGAAGGCGACATGTCCGGCATTGTCGATCTGCTGGCCGCCGACGTCGTCGTCTATGGCGACAGCGGCGGGACCCGCCCCTCGTGGCCCCGGCCGATCGTCGGCCGCGACAAGGTCGGGCGGCTGGTGGCGGGCCTCAGCGGGCATGTCCGCGAGCTGGGCGTCACGCTGCGCCGTGCGGAGGTCAACGGGCAGCCGGGCGCGATGTTCTACGACTCCAGCGGGCTGCTGGTCAACGTGCTCTGCCTGGATATCGCCGACGGCGCGGTGCAGGCCGTCCGGTCCGTCATCAACCCGGACAAGCTGCGCCATCTGGGCCCGCTCTCCGACTTCCGCAGCCAGCTCAAGAACCCCCGCTCTCCTTGATCACGCTGGCACCGGCCCCGTACCATCGACGACATGGGATTCACTTGACGGTGACCTAGACCTCCGGCACGTGCGCCGCCTTTCCTGCCTGACCTGGCCGGTTAGACAGGGAAGGACGACACGTGGCACGCATGACCTTTCGATCCCGGCAGCCGCTGCTCGCCGGGGCGGTTCTCGCAGCCGCGCTAGCCGTCGAGTTCGCCGATGAGCTCGTCGACGGTACCCAGGGCGCGGCGCTGCCGCTCATCCGACACGACCTGGCGCTGAGCTACGGGCAGATCGGCCTGCTCGCTTCGGTTCCGCTGCTGCTCGGCAGCCTGCTCGAGCTCCCCGTCGGGGTGCTGGCCGGGCATGGCCGCCGACGGCGGGTGGCCGTGCTGGCCGGCGGGGTGATGTTCATCGCCTCGCTGGTCGCCGCCGCCACCGCGCACTCGTTCGCCACATTGCTCATCGCCTTCGTGCTGTTCTTCCCTGCCTCCGGCGCGTTCGTCAGCCTGACCCAGTCCGGCCTGATGGACGCCGATCCCGGCCGGCCGGAACAGCACATGGCGCGCTGGAACCTGGCCGGATCGGCGGGTGCCGTGGCTGGCCCCCTGCTGCTCATCGCCGTGCTGGCCGGCGGCGGCGACTGGCGGGCCGGGTATCTCGCGCTGGCCGGCTTCGCGACGCTCGCCTGGCTTGGCATCGCCCGCCACGGCCCGCGCGCGCCGGCGGCTGCCGATCATCCTGGCGAGCCGGGCGAGCCCGGCGAGCAGGGCGATCCTGGCGAGCCGGGCGGCGCCGGCGCGCTGCGGCGCCTGCGTGGCGCGCTCCGGCAGGCCGGGGTCGTCCGGTGGCTTGTCCTGCTCGAGGTGGCCGACCTGCTGCTTGACGTCCTGACCGGGTTCCTGGCCATCTACCTCGTCGATGTCGTGCACGCCACGCCTGCCCAGGCAGCGCTCGGCGTGACCGTCCGGCTGGTGGCGGGCCTGGCGGGGGACGCCATGCTGGTTCGCGTGCTGGAACGGACAGCCGGGCGCCGGGTGCTCACCGCAAGCGCCGCCGTGGCGGCCGTGGCATACCCGGGCTTCCTGCTGGTGCCCGGGTTCTGGCCGAAGCTGGTCGTGCTGGCCGGGCTGAGCATCGCCACCGCGCCCTGGTATCCGGTGCTGCAGGCCAGCCTGTACGGCAGCTTGCCCGGCCAGAGCGGCGTAGCGGTGACCCTCACCAGCGCGGCTGGCCCGGCGGGCGGGGCCGGGCCGCTGGCCGCCGGGTTCCTGGCCGAGCGCTTCGGGCTGAGCTGGGCACTCGCCGGACTGGCCATCGCCCCGGTGTGCATGCTGGCCGGACTACGCTGGCGCCCGGCTCGGCGCCGGCCCCCGGGGCGCCAGGCACCGTAACGCCGGCCCGGGCCGGCGGCTACATGTGCGCGCGGCAGTGCGCGAGGTGCAGCTTGTGCTGGTCCGTGAGCCAGTCCTGAGTGAGCCTGGAATCGTCGCTGTCCTCGCCCCTGGCCAGCTTGTCCAGGTAGGCCACGTCGGCCTCGACCCGGCGGCGGAACTCGGCGGCGTCACCCACGCTGCCGTGACCCGGGATGACGTGCCGGACGCCGGGCAGCGCGGCGAGCCGCTGCAGCCCGGTACGGTAGTCGCCGAGCGGGTCAGGCTCGGCCAGGTCGAGCAGCGGGATCTCCACGTCGGAGAGCATGTCGCCGGCCACGAGCGTTCCCGTGGCGGGCAGGAAGACCGCGCTGTGCCCGGGCGCGTGGCCGTCGTGCATGATCACGGCTGCTTCCTGACCGTCCCACGGGATCGCCGCGTCGCCCGGCGCGAGCGCGGTCAGCTGGCCGAAGAGCGCGAGATCATGACCGGGTGCCGCCGCCTGCACCCCGCTGACCAGCCCGTCCCGCTCGGCGATCGCGGTGGCGACAGCCCGGGGTGCGGCGTATCTCGGCACGTCACCGAGGTCGCTGCACCACAGGACGTGGTCCCAGTGCGGATGGGTGGCGAATCCGGCTTGCGGCCGGAGCCCGGCGGCGGCGAGTTCGGCGGCGAGCGCGGCCAGCTCGGATACGGTGACCGCCGGGTCGATGACGAGGCACCGGCCGCCGGGTCCCGATACCACGGTTGTCGTCGTGCGGAAGAGCTCGGCGGTGGCCACGAGCACGCCCGGTGCGGTCTCGGTGAATCGGCGCATCCCGTATGTCTAGCAGGCAGCGGCACCCCCGTCTGCGCACGGGGATGCCGCTGCCGTCCATCGCGGCCCTTAGAAAGCGGGGCCGGGTTCCGTGGTGAACTGCTGGTTGTCGGACACGACGCCGCCAGAGAGGTTCTCGCGGTCGACGCGCAGGACATTCAGCGGGTGCTTGCTGCTGACATTGACCTTCGCGGCCAGCGGGTGCGTCACGAACGTGTCGCTGGCAGCGATCCACGGGCAGTAGTTGCCGGGAATCCGGCAGTCACCGCCGAGGCCGTGTGCCCGGTCACCGACGAACAGCGTGCGGGTGGTGGCCCCGCAGGACTGGAGGCTGAGCCGCTGGGCGACGCCCGGCTTGGCCAGACCGACGCAGAGCCCGGTCTCGTTGCTGTTCGGCGCGAAGTCCGCCTCGAACACGTCCCAGAAGGGCGGGTAGGTCACGCAGACATACGAGGTCCCGTCCAGCCCGTGACCCCCGTCGTTATCGCAGAACTGGCCAAGGAAGCCGACGAATCCGGCCGTGAAGTCCTCATTCACCTTGGCGTTGCTGGCCCTGCGCAGGTTGATGGAGGTGCCGGTGGCGCCTCCTACGGCGTTCATGATGAACGCGCCGGGCCCCGTGTTGTCGAGCGCCGCATTGGAGATGTCGACGCAGAAGCTGCCACAGACCGTCGTCGCGTTCTTCGTGACGTGCGTCGTCGCGTTCTTGGTGACGTGCGGACCCGGCGATGCGCTCGCGGCGCCGGCCGCCGCGAGGCCAAGGGACGAGGCGATAGCAGCCGACGCCGCCACCACGCAGAGCCCCCTTGTAAAGCGGTTGCGCATGGTAGTTCCTTCCTGTGGTTTGCTGGGCCGGCCACCATCTCGGTGGCATGGGCGGTCAAGCTCGGCCGGCCGCGGCTTAGTACGATGTTGGCTGTTACTCTCTGTCATCCCGCCCTGTCAGCCAGTGGTCGTCACCTTACCATGGGTAGCCATCCGATTACTGGTTGCTCTTAGTCCCACGGCCGGGCATCTTCGCGACTGGCCGGACTTACATGAGCTTGACGTGCCCCCGGTCAATGCGGTTGACGCGATTTGGCAAATTCAGCGAATAAATTTTGAGACCCCCGAGATGGCACATCTTAATGTCTGATTTTGCCTCGGATTAATCTGCTGAACTCGAATCGGATACAGTTTTCTACGGCAATAATTACATTACTCTCGTGACAGCAAATAAGCTTCTTAAGTACTACGATTAGTATTTAATCAGGCCTAAATGACGTAACGGGACGCGCGGCCGCCCGCGCTCGGATGCGACGCTCACGACCAGCGTGAAGCAGCCTCGCGACGCCGCCTGCTCGCAGGTCAGCGGCCTCATTTCAGCCGGGCGGCCGCGTCGTCCAGTCGTGCCAGGCCCCGGTGCACATAGCGACTGGTGATAGCGGCTTGCACTACATCATCGGCATGGCTTCAGTCCTGGCACAGCAGGAAGGCGATCCTGCGCAGCCAGCCGATCCTGGCACCGACATATCCGGTGAATTCCGGCTCACGACCGCGCTCATCGGCTTCTCCGCACCGTCAAATGCGGGCGGCGGGCTGCCGGGTTGCCCGCGCTCCGGAAACTGCCCAGGATTATTTACGAGTGGTGCGTGGTACCCGGCACCGCCCGGCCGCCTTGACCGGGGTTACTCAGCACGACCAGGGCGGCCGCTGGCGCCGCAGCGCCGGGCTACCTGGCCGACGGCTGGCTGCCGTCTTCTGCCGCTGGCTCGGCCGGGCCCGTGATCACGGGCTCCGCCGAGCCCGCCAGGCTCTTCTTCACCGAATCCAGGATCGTCAGCCCCTGGCCGACCAGGCCGGCGGCGATCTCGCTCAGGCCGTCCGCGCCGTTGAGCACGCTCACGTTGGCTCCGGCCAGGCCGCCTGCCGCCTCGCGCACGATCTGCGGCAACTGGTCGATGAGCATCCGGTCGAGCGCGATCCGCTGGTGCGATGCGGCCGCCTCGGCCTGGTAGGTGACTCGCTGGGCGTCGGCCTGCGCGAGGATGCGCACCTTCTCCGCCTCTGCCTCGGCGGGCCTGACCACCTCGGCGACGAGCTGGCGCTGCCGGAGCTCGGCCTGCTTGTGCGCCAGTTCGGTTTGCGCGGCCAGCACGCTCATCTGCGCCTGGGCCTGCGCGAGCGGCCCCGCCTGCGCGGCTTCGGCCTGCGCCTTGTCGACCTCGGCCTTGTACTGAGCCTGGACCACGGAAGTCTGCCGTGCGTACTCGGCCTGCTTGCGCTGCGACTCCTGCTGCGCCTCGGCTGCGGCCTGATTCGCCTGCGCCTGCGCGATCTGCGCCTGCCGCTGGATCGCGGCGTTGTGCGGCGCGGCCATCGCGTCGATGTAGCCGGAGTTCATGTCATCGATGGACTGGATCTGCAGCGAGTCGACCGTGAGGCCGATCTTGACCATCTCCGCCTTCGAGCCGTCCAGCACCTCGCTCGCCAGCTTCTGCCGCTCGGTGACGATCTCCTCGACCGTCATCGAGCCGATGATCGAGCGCAGGTGCCCGGCGAATATCCGCCCGGTCAGGGTCGACATCTGATCCTGGTCGGAGAGGAAGCGCTGCCCCGCGTTGACGATGCTCTCCTCGTCGTTGCCGACCTTGAACGCAATGACCGAGCGGACATTCAGCGAGATGCCCTGCCTGGTGACGCAGGTCTCGGCGACCTCGGCCTCGCACATGGCGAGCGTCAGGAATCGGGTCTTGCGGAAGAACGGGACAATGAACGCGCCGTGACCGGTCACGACGCGGAACGGCGCGCCGCTGCGGCCGTATCTGCCGCCCGAAATCAGCATGGCCTCGTCAGGTGCTGGAACGCGGTAACCGAACATCTCATCTCCATGGGATTGCCGGGAGCATTGCTCGCCGTGCCGTTAGTGCTTGCTGATCTCATCAGGACTGGCCGCCCGGCAGCTTGGTCAGGTTCACGGATGACGGTCTCATCACGTTCACCGCTCGCTGACCCCACCCGGAAACGGATCGAGCGGGTCGGCCCATTCGCTGACGTCGACAGACCTGGCGCCCCTGGATTCGATGACCAGGACAGTGGCGCCCTTCGCTATCGGTTCAGGCGACCATGCGATGTAGGCTTCCGACCCGCCGCGGATCTTGACCAGCACTTCTCCCGGGCCGCCAGAACCTCGCGTGCCCACCGTGAGAATGCCGATGGAGCCGATGAGGGCATCTTCCCGAGGCACTCGCAGCCACTCCTCATGCCACCCCAGACCTGGCTGCTCACACTATCGCCGTCCGGGTAGCCGGGCGACTCGCGATTTCTGGTCAGTCGCGGGACGCCAGCCGGGCGCTGGCCAGCAGGCAGAAGCCTGCCTCGACCAGCACGAAGCCGAGGCGGCTGCGCAGTCGCGGCAGCGGGCCTGCGTCACCGGCCGGCCGGTCCCGGTGCCGTGCGGCGGCCTGTCGCCGGGTGGCCAGGCGGCGCAGCTCGCGGATGTCCTGAAAGGAATGATGACCCATGCGCCGAACGGCATCGAGCTACATCCAGTGACCCGAATCCGGTTCCGTTAGCGCTCCAGCGCCTGGCAATCCGGCGCCCCCGCGTGGCCGTCAGCCGGGCAGAGCCGCTGTGACGTCGATTTCGACGAGCTGGCCCCTGAAACCGAGCTGCGCGACGCCGAGCAACGTGCTGGCCGAATCCAGCGCCGACGCGATCGATGATCCGCGCAGCATGGTCCATACCTCGGCGAGATCCGGCTGCTCCGCTGAGACGACGTAGATCACCGTGCGGACAACATCGGCCGGAGCTGCCCCGGCGCTCGCCAGGGCGATCTCGATGTTGCTGACTACCTGCCCGACCTGTGCCTTCAGGTCCCCAGGCCCGGTCAAATTGCCCTGCGCATCGAGCGGACACTGCCCGGCGAGGAACACCAGGCGCGTCGCGTCCGTCGTTGTCACATGGTGGTAGCCAGGCGTCTCGTGCAGGCCCGGGGGATTCGATAGCTCAGGCATGGCTGTCATTGTGGCCGGCCGGCCTTTCCAGCCGAAACGCATTTCGCCCGGCCCCAGCATGGCTGCCGCATGTGACCGGTCGGACGACGTCATGCCCGCCGGCGGGACCCCGCCCGGGCTGCTGCGCCGACCCACTCAGCCCGCCAGCGAACCCATCGGCGCTCCGCCAGAGACGCCGTCAAGCCCGCTAGCGCCTGACTGTTTCTGCCCGGTCAGGCAAGATACCGGTCCGGGGTTTGGGTGTAAGCACGTCCAGCTGGGGTGATCCAGACGAATGTGCCTGGTTCTGGCTGGATCAGCCGCCATCCGGGGCGCTGCTTGAGCCGGTGGTGCGTACGACAACCGGCACCGAGGTTGCACGAGCATGTCCGTCCGCCCTGGTCGTGCGGAATGGTGTGGTCCAGGTCAGCGTGGTGGGCGGACTGCCGACATATCGGGTACCGGCAGGTCTGGTCCCGCGCCGCGACGAACTCCCGGAGCCTAGGCGGCGGCCGGTAAGCCGGGCTTGACGTGCGATGCGCGCACCCGCCCGTCCCGAGGCGGGCAGCCTCGGCGATCTCGGCGTCCGCGCTGGCGGCGGCGCGGCGGGCCGCCTCCAGCGCGGCGGCGAGGATCTTGCCGAGCGAGCCGGAGTGAGCCGCGCCGCTCAGCGGGCTCGCCAACTGCCGCTGGACGGCATGCTCGCGCACGAGGTCCGCCGGCACGGTAAGGGTGACCTGGCTAACGAGTCCGGGTGCCGCAGCGGATGCCGGCGGGCGAACCCGACCGCGCCGGAGGCGGGTGACGGCGATGGCCTGCCCGTGGCGGTCAGTGACGACAATCTTCCATTCGGTATCAGCATCACCGGCGGCTACCTCGGCCAGGCGGCGGGCGGTATGCGGGGTGACGGGTCCCAGACGGCTGAGCTCGCCGGGCGCGGCCCATGCGGTGGCGAGAGTCCGCCAGGGGACGGCGAGGTGCAGCAGGCCCGCGCCGGCAGGTCCGCGAGGCAGCCCGGCAAGCGCCCCAGTCCCGGATCTGGCCAGCCCGGTTGGGACCTCCCCCGGCACCGGCAGGCGAGGCCACTGGGGAAATGCCACCGGTGTCTTGCCATCCCGCACAGGACTCCGAGGAGCATCCGGAACGTCCGAGCTATCCGCGTCATCCGGACTGCCCGGCGTACCCGGACTGCCCGGCGTACCCGGACTACGCGGCGTACCCGGACTACCCGGAACACCCGAAATACCGGGCCCACCGGAAACGCAGCCGTCACGAGGACCATCCGAGGTACCGGAATCCCCAGGACCTGACCCGCCCTCGTCATCACGGCTGTCGGCCGGGCCGGGCTCATCGGGCTCCCTGACACCGAATCCACCACTAGGATCACCCGGATCTCGCGGATCGCAATCGTCTCGGTGGCCGCCGCCAAGATCATCAAGGTCACCAGGCGGGCAGGGATCGTCGCCGCCGGGATCGTCGCCGCCGGGATCGTCGCCGCCGGGATCGTCGCCGCCGGGATCTGGCGGCGCGTCTTCTGCGGGCGGTATGAGCGGCAGCGTGCCCAGGAGCAGGCCGAGGAAGACCTCGGCACGGAGCAGGTCGATCCCGCCGCCGGCGCCCGATGACTTCAGCCCACGGGCCAGCGCGGTGACCCTGGCCATCGCGGCCGCGGCATGTGCGCCGGGCAAGTTCTGCCCCGACAACGTCGCGGTGCCGTCCTCGTCGCCGTACAAGCCGACCTTCGCCCGGCGTTCGGCCTCCTCTCGGCGCCGCTCCGCGGCGTCAGGGTCGACGGCTATCACCGCCCGGCGCAGCGCGGCCCGCAGCTGTGCCAGGGTCTTCACGCCGGCGCCGGGAAGGACCTTCGCCTCCGCCTCCGCCGCGCCGCGGTCATCAAGAACGCTGGTTGCATCGGCGATCAGCCGCGCGCGGGACAGGTCGATCGCCCCGGCCCGCAGGGCCGCGCCGGTGCCGGTCAGCCGCCCGGCCAAAGTGATCGCCAGCTGCGTCCAGCACGATGCGCCGAACTGCGACATCCGCAGCGCAAGCGCCATCTCCGCGGCAGCATCCTCCGGCACCGCAGCTGGCATCCCGCCGGGACCTGGCGGGATGCTGGAGTCCCGTACGGCGGCGCGGGCCGCAACTTCAGCGACGATCTCAAGCTCGGCCGCCTGCGCCCAGGACGCAAGGCGGCGGCATGCAGCGGCGGCGCCTGGCAGCGCGTAGTCGCTCATCTGTTCCGGCGCGAAGCATGCTGCCCAGTTCCCCAGAGCCGGGCCCGGTGTCATCTCCTCCGCCGCCTCCGCCGCCAACTCCGCTAGCGGCCAGCATGGCCCCGTATCGGACAGCGCTGCGATGACCGCGTCGTCGCCCAGCGGATCCCCGGCCGCCTCGTCGCCCGTCCTGGCAGCATCAAGCACGCCCTGCAGATCCGCCATGTCGACTGTGACCATGTTGCCCGTGACCATGTTGCCCGTGCTCTGGCCGCCCGGCCCCGTTCCGCCGGGTCGGCCGGGCAGGATCGGCCGACCGGAAACGCCATCCTGATCGCGACATGAACCTGGCACCGGGTGCGGGCCGAGGGGCGGAACACTTGACTAGAACAAGATATCGGTTATGACTGACAGTCTAGCATATTTAGAGAATATAAGTTCGATACTCTTCACAGGTATGTGGATAGTGAACTGGACCTGTCGCCGGCCCTACTGGCCGGGCGCGGCAAAGCTGGGCGATGCGGGCGCGGGGCATCGCGTCGCGCGGCGAACTGCGAGACGCCGGGCTTGGCAAGATCAGCTACTGACCGGGTCCGCCACTGACCGGGTCCGCCACTGACCGGGTCCGCCACTGACCGGGTCCGCCACTGACCGGGTCCGCCACTGACCGGGTCCGCCACTCGCGGGCAGCCGCCGAGAGGTCACCCCTTCAGCCCCGGCAGGCTCGTATAACTCTGGCGGGATTCCCTGGATGCCTGTCAGCAGCAGCATCGTCAGTCCCGGCGCCGGCCAGGCAACGATGACGGCCAGCCCGGTATGCACCAGCCTCGGCCGTGGCCGCGAGTCCAGCGGCGTGGAATGATCGCTTACATGTCGGTGCCGCAGCGGCGTGTCGCCCTGGTGACGGGCAGCTCGCGAGGACTGGGCGCCGCCATCGCCCGGCGCCTTGCCCGCGATGGCCTCGCTGTCGCGGTCAATGGCCTGCGTGACGACGGGCGGGCCGCCGAGGTTGCCCGCTCCATCAGCGCGGCCGGCGGGATCGCCGACGCGTTCCACGCCGACGTGACGGACGAGGAGCAGGTCGCTGGGCTCGTGGCCGCGGTCGCCGGTCGTCTCGGCCCCATCGACGTGCTGGTCGTCAATGCCACCGGCCCGCAGCCGGAGGCTGACCTGACCGACGTGGGGTGGCACGATCACCTGGCCCAGCTGAGCTTCTTCGTGAAGAGCCCGGTGCTGCTCGGCCGCGCGGTGCTGCCCGGGATGCGGGCCAGGAGGTCCGGCCGCATCGTGCATATCGACTCCGAGGTCGCCCACCGGCCGCCGCCCGGCAGGACGGCGTATGCCACCGCGAAGAACGCGCAGCTGGGCCTGGTCGGCAGCTGGGCCCGCGAACTCGCCCCGCTGGGCATCACGGTAAACACGGTCGCGCCCGGCTTCGTCCCGGTCGAGCGGCATGCGGACGTCTCCGATGAGGTCAGGAACGCCTATCTCGCCTCAGTGCCCGCCGGGCGGATGGGGACTCCCGATGACATCGCGCACGCGGTGAGCTTCCTCGCCTCCGAAGGAGCCGGCTTCGTCACCGGCCAGCGGATCGTCGTCGACGGCGGCCGCAGCCTGGGCAGCTGACCACCGGGCCCGTCTGCGAGCATGGGCGGGAGGCCGGGAAGCCGCCGGGCCCCGACAGCGCCCGGAAGCCGCCGGGCCCCGACAGCGCCCGGAAGCCGCCGGGCCAGGACAGCGCCCGGAAGCCGCCGGGCCAGGACAGCGCCGGGAAGTCGCCGGGCCAGGACAGCGTTGACACTTCCCGGTGCCGCCATCCGGTGACATCGCAGACTGCGAAAGGCTGACTGATTATGGCTGATGCCCGGCCAGACGCATCCCCAGCGATGCTGGACGACCCTTTCGCCGTGCTCGCCGGGCCGCTGGCAGGGACATCCCGGCTGCCACTCGAGGTCGTCGGAGCGGAACCGCTGACCCCGCACATGCGCAGGCTCCAGCTCACCGCTCCCCAGCTCGCCAGCTTCAGCTACGCCCCCGGCCAGGACCTGATGCTGCTGGTCGGCGTCGACGGCAACCGCCCGGTCCGCAGGCGGTACACGATCCGCGCCCTTGATCGGGCCAGCAGTGCCGTCACCCTCGACATCGTGCTGCACGGGGACGGCCCCGGCGAACGCTGGGTACGGGCCGCGCGCCAGGGCGACAAGATCGAGGGCATCGGGCCCCGGGGCAAGATCACGACAGCGCCGCAGGCGGACTGGCACCTTTTCGTCGGTGACGAGTCGGCTCTGCCCGCGATCTTCCGGATGGCCGAGTCGCTGCCGGCCGGCACCCCGGCGCGGGTGCTGCTCGAGATTCCCGGACCCGAGGATGAGCAGGAACTGCAGGCCAGCGCTAGTACCCACGTCACCTGGCTGCACCGCGATGGCAGGCCTGCCGGCCAGCCGGGCGCGCTGGCGGCGGCCGCCGCCGAACTGCTGCTTCCGGACGGCCGCGGCCATGCCTACCTGCTGGGCGAGGCCAGCGTCGTTGCACGGCTGCGCGAGGTGCTCGCGGCGCGGGGCCTCGAGCCGGGCCAGGTATCACCGAAGGCCTACTGGGGCCGCGGGCGGGCGAATGCCAGCCATGGCGAGCCGGCCAGGGACGCCTGAGTTCAGCGGGGCCACGTGGGCCAGTCCACGCCGGTAGCCGTGCGGATCTCGGCCGGCCGGGGCAGCGCCGCCTGAGCACCCTGGCGGGTCGTCGCCGTCGCGCCGGCCGCGCACGCGGCCCGCAGCGCGGCGGCCGGCCCGATCCCGGCGGCCAGCGTCACGCCGAGCGCGGCCACGAAGGCGTCGCCGGCCCCGACGCTGTCCACGCTGCGGACGCTGAATCCCGGCACCGACTCGGTGCCCGCCGCCCCTGCCAGCGCGGCTCCGCGCGAGCCCGCCGTCACCACAGCGTGGCCGGCGCCCATCGCGACCAGGCCAGACGCCGCGCTCACCGCGTCGCTCAGCCCGGCCACGGACCGGCCAAGCAGCTGCGACGCCTCCGACTCGTTGACCACGAGCCAGTCAATCCCCGCTGCCACCAGCGCCGGCGCATCGCGCGGCACCGGGGCGAGGTTGACCAGGCAGGGCGCCCGCCGGCCCGCCGCACCGAGTATCGCGGTGAGCAACGCCGCCGGGATCTCCGCGGACAGCACCAGCATGTCCGCGGGCGCGGACAGCGCCGCGGCCGCCTCCTGCTCCCCCGCCTGGCCGTTCGCGCCGGGCGCGACTGTGATCATGTTCTCCCCCGTCGCGTCGACGGTGATCAGGGCGAGCCCGGTGGCACAGCCGGGAACGGCGCGAACCGGTGCGAGATCGACGCCCTCCGCCGTCAGTGCCGCCAGGACCCTGCCGCCGAACTCGTCGTCGCCGACGCAGCCGGCCATCCGCACGGCACCGCCGAGCCGCGCGGCGGCGAGAGCCTGGTTCGCGCCCTTCCCGCCGGGCGCGATGACCGCGCCGGCGCCCAGGACGGTCTCGCCGGGGCCGGGCAGCCGGCCGACGGAGACCGAGATGTCTATGTTCAGGCTGCCGATGACGGTCAGCCGCGGCCGCCTGTGCATGGTGTCCCTCCTGGCGCGCGGCACGACCGCGCGAGACTGGCGCCGAGTGCAGGGGTCAGCGCGGGCCGCACCATGCGGCCACGGCCGCGCTCGCCTGGCCGGCCCGCACGCCCGGATCGCGCTCGTCGGATGCCCAGGCTATGTACCCGTCCGGCCGGACGAGCATCGCCGCGGGCAGCCGTGCCCCGGTGCAGCGCCGATAATGCACGAGCCTGACCTGCGGCGGCAGCGCCTGGCTGGTCACGGCGGCCGGGCCCGCACGGTTGAGCAGCGCGAACCGGCCGTCCCTGAACAGATCGTACAGCCGCACGCTGGCGCCATCCGGTAGCGTCAGCCGGCCGCGCGGCAGCCGCGCGCCAGCCAGCTGATGGGCCGCCGTGCGCGGCGGTGCAGGCGCAGCCGCCAGTCCGCCATCGTGACGGAACGAGACCTCGGCAGCCGGCGGATACCGCGCCGCGATTCCGGAGTAGGTACTGGCCAGCCACGCCTGCACCGGCGGCAGCGGCGCGATGAGCCGGTGCGCTGCCCAGCGCCGGGCCCGTCGCCATGGCGTCCGGGCCGTGTTGAGCCGGAACTGGCGCCCGGTCAGCGCCAGCACGGCGGCCCCCACCGGATGCCGTTCGGCGTGATAGGAGTCAAGCAGCCAGCCCGGCGCCCATCCGCCGATGACGGCGCCGAGCTTCCACCCCAGGTTCATCGCGTCCTGCAGCCCGGTGTTCATGCCCTGGGCGCCGGCCGGTGAATGAGTGTGCGCCGCGTCCCCGGCCAGCAGGATCCGGCCCTGGCGGTAGGCGGGAACCTGCCTGCTCTCGCTGCGGTACCGGCCTGACCAGTACATGTCCCGCGGGCCGAAATCCCGCCCGGCGACACGCACCAGGCTGGTGCGCACCTCGTCCAGGGTCACCGGGTCCGTCACCGGCAGGTCCGCCCGCCCGTAGTCATACAGCACTGCCCGGCACGAGCCGTCCCGGAACGGGAAGACCAGCAGCATGCCGTTCTCGGTGAGATCGCCGTAGGCATCGGTCATCGGCAGCCCGTCGAGATACAGGTCAGCAAGGATCACCGAGCCAGGGTTGGGCGCGCCGGGGAACGGCATGCCCAGGCTCTGCCGCACGAAGCTGCGCACCCCGTCGCAGCCGACCAGGTACGCGGCCTGCTCGGTCCGGCCGTCGGCCAGCGTTACCCGGACCTCTTGGCCGTCCTGCTCAACCCCGGTGACCTCAGCCGACCAGCGAAGCTCAGCGCCGAGTTCGGCAGCCCTGGCGGCGAGCAGATTCTCGATCTGGCTCTGCGGCATGTCGAGGAGGTAGGGAAAATCCGAATCGAGCCTGCCGAATCCGATCACCGCGCCCCTAGGGCCGAGCGGAAAGGACGGAACGGCAAGCCCGGCACCGATGAATACTTCCGCCAGGCCGCGCAAGTCGAGCATTTCCATGCTCCTCGCGTGCAGGCAGATGGCCCGTGAATCCTCTCGTGGCCCGCTTCGCCGCTCGAGCACCACGCATCGCACCCCGGCCAGCGCGAGTTCCGACGCGAGCGCCAGCCCGGTCGGCCCGGCTCCCACCACGATCACGCCGGCGCGCGCGGCAGTCATTCCTCCTCCTCGCCTTTCCGTACCGGACCTGCCAAGATGTCCGGGCCGGCCGGGCACCCCGGCATCGCGCGCTCAGCGGGCTGAAGCTCGCGCGCGGCGCGCCGAGCCCGCCTTGCATGCACGGGGATCCGGAGACACGCTAGGCCAACAGCCCGTTCTTTCTCAATATGAGCGGACCTGCTCCATAATTGGACGATCGGTCACCAACGCAGGGGAAGGGAGCGCTTGCCGTGACGTCCGGTATTACCACGGAGATGTCTGCGCTCCTGTCGAACGCGTCGGCCCGGACCCTGATCCTCGGGATCGACAAGACCGGGCACATCATCCAGCATGACCGCAATGCGGCGGATATCCTCGCATTTCCGCCCGACACCCTGATCGGCACGGAAATCAGCAGCCTCCTCGCCGATCCCGCCGCGCACGCGGCAACGCTGGATAACCTGCTCAGCGCGGCCCTGTCCGACCGCGAGGGAACGGCCGTCCTGGCGCTGCTGACGGGCAAGGGCGGGCACGTCGACTCGGTGGTCACCCTGCAGCCGATGCGGTCGAACGACCCGAATCTCGCCGCGCTGGCGCTGCTCCGCATACCGCCGCCGTCCGAGGGGCGGTTCCTGGATCCCGCGGTGATGCGCCACGCGCTGCTCGACGGCGCGTTCAAGCGGATCGGCGGAGCGCTGGATATGGACCAGCTCGCGCGCGAGTTCGTCAATATCCTCGTCCCGCATTTCTCTAACGCAGTCGGGCTGCTCCTGCTGGAAAGCCTGGTCAGCGGTGACGAGCTGCCGATGGAGTCCCCGGACGGGTCGCATCTGCTCCGGCGGCTGGGGGTTGCCTACGACGACGGCGACCCTGGCTGGGATGCGGCGTTCCCGACCGGCGAGATCCTCCGCTATCCGCCGGGCACGCCCTACACGCGCTGCATGGATACCGGCATGCCGGTCCGCGAGGCCAACCTCGGCGACGACAACGCCACCCGCATCGCCACGTCCTGGCTGCGCAGGCCGGTCGCCCGGCTGCTGGCCGGCGCGTCGATGCTGCTGCTGCCGCTGATCGCGAGGGATGTCACGCTCGGCTTCTTCGTCTGCACGCGGAACGAGCGGCACCGCAGGTTCGACCCCTACGACACCGAGATCGGGATGGAATTCGCTAACCGCGCGGCGATCTTCATCGACAACGCCCGCCGGTACAGCCGGGAACGCGCCACCGCGCTCACGCTGCAGCGCAGCCTGCTGCCGACTGGGCTGTCCGCGCCGTCATCGGTCGAGGTGCGCCACCGTTACCTGCCCGGCAGCAAGATGATCGAGGTGGGCGGGGACTGGTATGAGTCGATCGCGCTCCCCGGCGGCCGCGTCGCGCTGGTCGTCGGTGACGTGGCCGGGCATGGCGTGCGCGCCGCCGTCACCATGGGCCGCCTGCGGACCGCGATCCACACCCTCGCCATGCTCGAGATGCCGCCAGCCCAGACGCTGCAGCAGCTCGACGAGCTCATGCAGGAACTCGGCGCGCGCGAGCCGCACTTCGCGACCTGCGTCTACGGCATCTTCGACGCTGTCGCCGGGACGCTGGAGGTGGCGTCGGCCGGCCACCTGCCCCCGCTGCTTGTCCGGCCCGATGACACCATTGAGTTCCTCGATGTCTCGCCCGCACCGCCGCTCGGCATCGGCACCGGGCCGATCCAGAGCAGGACGATCAAGATCGATGATGGCAGCCTGCTGGTGCTGTACACCGACGGGCTGGTCGAGAACAGGACCCGCGATATCGACGAGGGACTCCAGCTGCTCGGCGAGATCTTCGGCCCAGGGGCGGCCGCCAGCCCGCTGGAGGACCTCTGCCGGGCGACGCTGGCCAGCGTCTACGCGGACCACCAGCGTGATGACATCGCGCTGCTCATCGCCAGGCTGAGCCGGCTCTCGCCGGACCGGCACATCAGCTGGACGCTGCCGCCCGAGCTCACCTCCGCCCGGCGGGCGCGCGGCTTGATCCGGCGGCCCCTGACCCGCTGGAAGCTTGCTGACCTCATCCCCGTCACCGAGCTGCTGGTGTCCGAACTCGTCACGAACGCGGTCAGGTATGCCCAGGGCACGATCGGGCTGCGCCTCGTGCTGGAGGGCGGCCTGGTCTGCGAGGTGCTGGACAACTCGGCGGCGCTGCCCAGGCTCCGGAACCCGGGTAACGAGGATGAGCGCGGCCGTGGGCTCCAGGTCGTCAGCCAGATGGCGCAGCGCTGGGGCACCCGGCGGACCAGCGCCGGCAAGCTCGTCTGGGCCGAGCAGGGCGTGCCCCGGCGGTTAGCCGCTGCTGCCGGTGCCGGACGCCTGTCCGGTCGCAGCCTGGTCCCATGATCGCCGGGCAACGCCCCGCGGGCCCTGTCACGTCCCGCGGGCCTTGTCATGGCGCGGCCGGTGCCGCCGCCAGCAGGCTTCTCACTGGCCGGTGACCTGCCGCCAGTTGGCGGCCGACGGATGCCGATAGCCGGCCGGGCCGCTTCCGAACACGCGCAGGATGTTACCGGTGATCCGCTGGATGACCGCCGACGCGCAGTGCGCCCCCGCGGACCGCGACGCGGCGCCGCACCCGCTGCGGCCGCGCGCCAGCGCAGGAATCCAGTTGGTCGTCCCGGTGTCCAGCACGCCCGCCCCGCCGCGGGCAGCCGTGTAGTACGTCATGTCCGAGTAGAATGCCCCGAGTTCCGTCTGGCCCATGCTCAGCGGGATCGGCGAGTGCGCCAGGATCTGGACGTTGGCCGGATGGATCATCGCCGCATAAAAATGATCAACATCAGTGCCGATCACTCCTGGCACGGCCGATCCGTCGCGCAGGCCGGTGCCCCGGTACACCCATGACGACGCGTCCGCCACGACCATGCTGACCCGGCGGCCGGGCTCAAGGAAGCCGGCGTACATCTCGCCGACGAAGTCGCTCTCCGGCCAGTTCGCCGGCGGCGACCCCCAGGTGTTGCCGGTGACCAGCAGCGGGCTGACCTTGCCGGCCAGCGGGTCCGCCCGTGCGTCCCGGTAGTCCACCTCCTCGCGGCCGGGGCCGAGCGGCGAGTTGCGCAGCCGGACATGGCGCAGGACCGGGCTGGCGCCGAAGAAGACGATGTTCATGCCACGGTCGTGCGCGGCCACCGCGGCGGTCCGCCTGGCCAGCGACCAGCACTCGTCATGGCCGAGGGAGAGCAGCACGCGATGCCGCAGCAGGAAATGAGGGTGCTGGGCGATCGCGACGTCGGTCGCGTAGGTCACGTCAAGGCCGTGCTTCTCGGCGAACCGGACCAGCGGGTACTCCAGCTTCAGGAAGTTCCCTGACCCTTCCTCGGCCCCGTAGGGACGGTCGAAGGACACGACTCTGGCCCGGGAACACAGCGGGTACTCCCTAGCCGGGCACCTTCCCACGCCCTGGTAGTAGTCGTAGCCGCCCCAGGGGTTCCAGGCCTGCCAGGTGAGCGTGTCATTCTGCACCACGTACGTGCCAGGGCGCGCCGGGGCCCAGACCGTGAGCGGCACGTAACTCTGCTGGCCACCGCTGCCGACCAGCTTGATCAGATAATCGCCCTGCACAAATGCGGCAGACACCGTGAAAGTAACCGAGCGCTGCCAGTTGTCGCACGTCACCATGTTGACCGTGGTCGTCACCGGGCAGGGCGGCTGCACCTTTCCCGGTATGTGCCCGGACTGCCATACAAGCCGGGCGCCGGCGTGATGGTAGTAGCCCATCCGGAATGCCTCGGCGCGGAACGTTGCCGCGGCGGTCGTGACGTAGAGCGTCACCCGCTGGCCTTGCCTGGCATAGGACCGATTGGCAAATCCGGCGATACTGCCCATTGGATGGCGGATTCTCCAGGCCGTTGTCCCGTGCCGCTTGTTCTCCGCGATGACCCAGCGTGCCTGCCTGCCGTCACGCCCCGGCCGGGTGGCACCTGCCTGCGTCCAGAAGCCTGCCGCCGGCGCCCCCTGACCGGCTTGCGCTGCCGCGCCGAGGCTGGCGCTCTGCGTCCCGGTCAGCGACGTGACCCGCGGGTGCGAGTCAGCGTCGGCCGCTGCGGCCATATCATGCAGGCCGTGCCGGGTGAGTGCCGCGCCGGCCACCCCGGCCGCGGCGAGTACCACGATCCCGGCCAGGCCGGCCAGGGCTGCCCGGGCAGCGGGCCGCCCGGGCCTGCGGCCGGCCGCCCCGGTTCCCTGATGAATGACGGATCCTCCTGCCTGCCGCTACCCTGGGCATTGTCACCGGCACCACATAAGAAGGGCATCGGGAACAGATCTCGCACAAAGCGATCTTCTCCCGCGTGATCTTCCTTTTGGCAATTCTATAGCCGTCCCGCAAGCCCGGCAATAAAAATCCTTGGCCATAAGCAGGGCCTTCTGGCACTCAGATGACCATTGTTTATATGCGAAATAGGCAATTAATAGCCGAAATGCACCGACCCGTCATAGCCACCCATGGCCGGGCCGGGCGGGGGTGCGGACGGGCCGGGGCCGAGACGGAGGCGGTGGCCGGGGCCGAGACGGAGGCGGTGGCCGGGGCCGAGACGGAGGCGGTGGCCGGGCGCGGGCGGGCGCCGCTCAGCGGCAGGTGCGCCGCCGGGACGTGAGCGCGGGTGCGGGGACTCACCGGCGAGCCGATGTGGCCTGGCCGGGGCCGCTGGCCGCGCCGGTCCGCTGGCCGGCCGGCCAGATAGGCTCGCCTCGATCTGATGAAGTCTGGACCGGGCGGCGGCGCATGCATCCAAGGACGTGGCTGGCCAGGGCTGGCGCAGGCGCCACGGCCGCCGCCTTGTGCGCCGGCACCGTCACCGCTTGCGCCGCCCCGCCGCCACGGCTGCTGATCAGCGGCATCGTCGCGGACCGCGCTGCGCCGGACGGTATCCGCACCTTGCCAGCCGGGCCAGCGATTGCCGGGTCGCCGAAGACGGCGGTACCCGCTCCCCCGGCCGGCGGCACCCTGGCCGGCCGCGCCCCGGCCGACGGCACCCCGGCAGGCGGCAGCCCGGCAGGCGGCACCCCGGCAGGCAGCGGCCCTCCGGCGCCCGGCGCCACGGACCGGCGCTGGCTCGCCGCCGGAACGGTGCCCGGCACAACCCCGGCGCAGCGGCGGCTGGCCCGCGGAGCGCTCATCGACCTGCGGCTGCTGACCCGGCCGGGCGGCGCCATGGCGGCTGCCTGGTTCGGGCGCTGGAAATACTCCTGGCCGCGTGACTCGAGCTGGGCCGCCGCCGCCTTCGCGGCGACCGGCCACTTCGCGGAGTCACTGAGCATCCTGCGGTTCCTGGCCAGGGTGCAGGACCCGTCCGGTACCTGGGCAGCCAAGTACACGCTGGCAGGAGCGCCGGTGCGCACGCCGCTGACGTCCGAGCTCGACGCTAACGGCTGGTTCCCGTGGGCCGTCTGGGTCTGGTACGCGGAACACGGGCGCGGCTTGGCCGGCCCGGCCGGGCGGCAGCTCACCGCGCTGTGGCCAGCCGTCCGGCGGGCGGCCGACGTGGCCGTCGCCAGGCTGTCGCCCGGCGGGCTTCCGCCGCCTTCCCCCGACTACTGGGAGCAGTGGGTGAACCAGCCCACGATCGGCACCGCCGCGCCGCTGCTCGCCGGGCTGCGATCGGCTGGCCTGCTGGCGGCCAGCCGTGGCGATGTCAGCGACGCCCGCCGCTGGGACTCGGCTGCGGGACGGCTTGACCGGGCGGTGCAGGCTGCGTTCCGGCCGAATTTCTACCGCTTCCCGAGCGCGACCGGCGGCGAGCGTACCTGGTTCGCCCTGTTCGGCACCGGCGCTGATGCCGGGCAGGCCGGGCTGCCTGCCGATTCCATCCTGAACGGGCCGGATGCGGCGGTCACCTTCCTCGGCCCGCCGTTCAGGCCGGCCAGCGCCATCGTGAGCGGCGCGGTCGCCCGCGCCGCGAGGGCCCTCACGCTGCCCGACGGCGGGATCCTGCCGGGCACCACCTGGCGAGTTGACCGGACGGCCGCCTGGACTCCGGCGACCGGTTTCTTCGCGCTGTACGACGCCGCGTCCGGACATGCAGCGGCCGCCACCGCCTGGCTGGACTGGCTCGCCGCGCACCGCACGGCGGCTGGCGCGCTGCCCGAGCAGGTCGGCGGCAGCGGGCAGCCGGTCTCCGTCGCCCCGCTCGGCTGGACCTGCGCCATCGTGCTGCTGGCACTGACGGCGCTGCGGCACCCACTGCCCGTGCCGTAGGCCTGCCGGTACCGCGAGCGCCACGCCGGCACCGGGCCGAGCAGCATCGGTCAGCTCGCGGTGCGGCCGGTGCCCTGCGTGATGGACAGCTTGCCGTCCTTCAGCAGGCCCACCCGCTGCGCGCGGCGCGCGATCGAGCTGTCGTGCGTGACCAGGACCATGGTCAGGCCGAGCTCCTGCCAGAGCTTCTCAAGCAACGCGATGATCTCGTCCCTGGTGCCCTCGTCGAGGTTGCCGGTCGGCTCGTCAGCGAGCAGGACCTTGGGCTTCTTCACCAGGGCACGGGCAATGGCCACGCGCTGCTGCTGGCCGCCGGAGAGCTCGGACGGCAGGTGCCGCAGCCGGTCGCCGAGGCCGACCTCGGCCAGCGCCCCCGCCGCTCGGCCGCGCCGGTCCGCCGCGGGCAGCCCAACGGGCACCAGCGCGGCCTCCACGTTCTCCTGCGCGCTGAGCGTGGGCACCAGGTTGAAGGTCTGGAACACGAACCCGATCGAGGTAGCCCGGACCCTGGTGACCTGGCCCTCCCGCATCGCGCCCAGGTCCTGGCCGTCGAAGTCCACGGTTCCCGCGGTCGGCCGGTCCAGCCCGCCGAGCAGCTGCAGCAGCGTGCTCTTGCCGTGGCCGGTCGGGCCCTGGATCGCCAGCCATTCGCCGCCAGGGATCACCAGGTCGACCCCGCGCAGCGCGGCCACCGTGCCGCGGTCCTTCCGGTAGTCCTTCGTCACGCCGGTGAGCTTGTACATCTGTCTCCTCTTCCTCGGGTCCGCGTTATCGAGCCGGGCCGGGCTGGCCCGCAGGGGCCTCGCTGGCCCGCAGGGGCCTCGCTGGCCCGCAGGGCCGGGCGGTGCGGTCACTCGACCCTGGCCAGTGCCGCGGCCGGGCGAAGCCTGGCCGCGCGCCAGCCGCCGAACCCGCCCGCGATCAGGCCGCCGGCGATCGCCAGCGCGGCCGCGATCGCGATGGCGCCCAGCGTCACCGGGGCGGTCAGGTGCACGGCCACGGTATGACTGGCATCAGCGGCCAGCCGCCGGAAGCCAGGACCGCCGCCGGAGCTGCCGGGCCCGGCGAACGTGCGCGCGCCGCCCGGCGTCGCGCTGCCGGTCGTCGGGCCGATCGACGCCGACAGCGCCGGCGCCAGCCTGGACACCAGGCCGGCGCCGATGAACCCGAGCCCGACGCCGGCGATGCCGCCGACCACGCCGATCACCACCGACTCGCCCATCACCTGGCTGACCACCCGGCGGCTGCGCCAGCCGAGCGCCTTGAGCGTGCCGAACTCCCTGACCCGGCGGGAGACGGCCGCCATCGTCAGCAAGCTGGCCAGCAGGAACGCGGCAGCGAGCACGGCGACGGCCAGCCACCGGCCGAGCCGGTTCGCCAGGCTGGCCGTGCTGGCCAGCGAGCCGGTCACCTGGCTGGCCAGGTCGCTGGAGTTGGTCACGGTGGCCTTCGGCAGCAGCGCTGAGATCTCCTCCGACACGACGGTGATGTCAGCGGCGCTGTCGGCTGCCACATAGATCGTGTTCACCTTGTTCTTCAGGCCGGCCAGGACCTGCGCGCGGGCCAGCGGGATGTAAACGTCCGAACGGGCGACGCCGGCCGGATCGCTGACGATCCCGGCGACCAGGAACTTCTTCTTGGCGATCGTCATCGTGGAGCCGACCTTCAGCTTCTGCTGCTTCGCGTAGCCGGAATCGATGACGGCGACCGGTGCGTTCGCGTCAGCGGCCGTGAAGGTCCGGCCTGCCGCGATCTTGCCCGAGCTGAGCGGCCCGATCGCGCCCTGCGAAAGGTCCACGCCGGCCACGCTGAACGAGGCAGGGGTGAGCGCGCCGCGGAACTGGCCGGGGCCGCCGCCCGTGCCGCTGCCGCCGCTCGTGCCGCTGCCGCCTTCCCCTGCGTTGATCGCCGGGATCTTCCCGGTGATCTTGGTGTCGGTGAGGGTCAGCCCGCCCGCAGCCGCCGTGACGTCATGCAGCCTGGCGATATCGGTCACCGACGAGGCGCGCAGCGTCCCGAGCCCGAGGTTGGCCAGGGTGTCGATGTTGATCTTCGTTCCGGCGGCAGGCCGGGTCGCGGATCCGATCGCGCCCCCGAACCCGAACGCGCGCGGGCCGTTGGCGCCGGCCGCCGGGGACTTCGTGACGGTCACGTCCGTGCCCAGTCCGTACAGCGAGTGCAGCACCGTGCCCTGCGCGTTCGCCACCCCGGTCGATAGCGCCGTCACGGTGATGACCAGTCCTATGCCGACGGCGAGGCCTAGCGCGATGAGGACGGACTGGCGCATCCGGCGGCGCAGTTCGCGCCGCAGGTAGGTAAGAAACACGTGCGCTCCTCTGGGATGTGGCAGGTGCCTGCCGGCGTAGGCGGGCATGCCGGGCGTGGACCAGCATGCCGGGACTTGGCAGACCGGCTAGCTGGCTGGCGGCGCGCGCCGGGCGGCCACGGCGCGGCCGGCTAAGGCGCCGGGCGCACCGGCGTGCGCCGGTTCTGATACTGGCGAGCCACCCTGGACGGGCCCTGAAGGAGTTCTGCAGAATCACCGCGATCCCGCACCGGGCCAGCCCGGACGGGCCCGGCGAGGTTCGACTCCTCACGCCCCCACGATCGCCCCGGGTTGGGCGCGCCGGAGCGGATGAAGCATGAACGATGCCGTCAGGCCCGGCCGTGGCCGTCCGGGTCGCGGACGGCCGGGTGGCGCACGTAAAGCTGCAGCCAGAGGTCGCTGACGTGCCAGCGCCCGGCCAGCCGGAACCGCAGGTCGCGCAGCATCGGCGCCGGCGCGAGGTGCCTGACCTGCAGCACCCAGAGCCTGCGCACGTCGGTGAGGACCTCGTGCAGCCGGGCGCCGTGCAGGTTCGTGCCGATGAGCTTCGCCATCTTGACCGGCGTCTGCTTCAGCGCGATGTCGCGGAGCATGGGCAGCCCGTAGGGGTAGGCGGCGTCGAACGCGCGCGCGCCGTCGTCCAGGTAGTAGACGCCGTCGCCGGGACGCGCATGCCGGGCGATGACCAGGTCGATGCCGCGGATGTTGTCCCCGTGGCCGTCCGGATCGCGCTCGGTGAGCTGTGCCGGGAGTCCGGCCAGGACGACCAGAACGAGCGCGACGGTACCGGCCGCCCGTCCGGTCGCCGCCAGGGCAGCGCCGCCGAGCAGGGCCACGGCCGGGATGCAGAACAGGATGTAGCGGAACGCGTACACGGGCTGGATCAGCGACCAGGACAGCAGGGCCGCGGGCGGAAGCAGCAGCCATGGCAGGCAGAGCGCCTGCAGCCTCGGCGGCAAGCCGGCCGAGATGCCGCCCGGCCCACGCAGCGCGCCGAGCATGATGGCGCACGCCATGATCAGCACCATCAGCTCGAAGACCGCGAGCGGGCCAACCAGCTGGCGCACGCTGGCCAGCCCGCCGGCGTGGGCGGACTGGATCCAGCCGATCTGCCGCCGCTCGCGGTAGGCGAGCACGGCCAGCGGGCTGACCGCCGTGACCGCCAGGCCGGCCGCGGCCGCCCAGCTGGCGAGCGAGGGGACGGCGGCCGCGCCCGGGCGGCGCCGCGCGTGCCGTGCGGCCAGCAGCATCGTGAGCCCGTGCGCGGGGACGATCAGCAGGGCGAAGACGTTCGCGACGCCGAGGCCGGCCAGGCTGGCCGCGTAGGCGGCCAGCCACCGGCGCCGCGGGTCGCCGGCGTCAAGCAGCCGGACCAGCAGGTAACTGGCCGCCGTGGCCAGCGCCGTGACCATCGCGTACGACCGTGCGTCCTGGCCGAACCAGCTGACCTTCGGCAAGGCGGCGAAGAGCAGCCCGGTGAAAAGCCCGGCCCGCGGCGAGACCAGCCGACGGCCGATGGCCGCCGCCCCGGCCGCTGCTGCCGCCATCGCCAGCGCCGACGGCAGCCGGGTGACGAACTCGCCGATACCGCCCAGCCGCACCACCACCCAGATGATCATGTAATAGGCGCCGTGCACCGCGTCCACGTTGCCCAGCATGCTCACCAGGTCGCCGAACGGCCGCCGGACAGCCGCCAGCGTCGCCGCCTCGTCCCGCCAGTACGAGGAGCCCTGGATCCCCCACAGCATCACCGCGAGCGTTGCGGCCGGCGGGATGGCTCGCATCCACAGCGGGCCCGCCGCGAAGCCGCTTCGCTGGGCAGCAGGCGGCTGGCCAGCAGGCGGCTCAGCGGCCGGCCCGGTCGCCCCGGGCAGCAGCGGGCGGTCAGGCCGCACCGAGCCGCCGGACCGCAGCGGGCTACCGCGCGGCAGCGGGCTGCTGCCAGCTGGGCTCACCGCGGCGGAGCTCATGGCAGCAGCCTCGTTCCGTCGCCGGGGTGCGCCTGCCATGGCTCGCGGGAGCGCCGATATGGCTTGTCCCGGTGCTGGTAGAGCATCAGCCGAAGGCCACGCGGCCGCCAGCTGCGCACTAGCTGGAAGCCCGCGCCGTGCAGCAGCGGCAGCAGCACCAGGCGGCCGTGGCCGACCTCGACGACCCAGACTCTGCGTACCTGGGTCAGCCGCCCGCGGACGGCTGCGGCCGGCCGATAGGTGCCGGCCAGCGTGCCGGACGGAATCGGCGGCTGGTCCAGGGCGATGTTGCGCAGCGCGGCCAGCCCGTAGGGATAAGCCGCCGCGATTTCGCCGGCGTCCGCGCTGGCGTACAGGACCGCATCGCCGGGACGCCGGGTCTGCGCCACGATGCTGTCGGCCAGCCTGATGTTGTCCCCGTGCGCGCCATGCCAGCGGACTGCGGCCTGCGCGGGCAGGGCAGCCAGCAGCACGACGACCAGCGCGCAGCCACCAGCCACCCGCCCGAAAGCGGCCAGTGCCGCCCCGGTGAGCAACGCCAGCGCGGGCAGGCAGAACAGGATGTAGCGCAGCGTGTAGACCGGCTGGATCAGCGAGCCGGCCAGCAGCATCGCGGCAGGCAGCAGCAGCCAGGGCAGGCACAGCGCGGTCATCGCGGGCGGCCAGGCGTGGCTCCCCGCCCCGGGCCGGCCGCCCGCCGCGCTGATCGTGATGGCGCAGCTGATGATCAGCAGCAGCACGATGATCAGCCCAGGCGGGCCGATCAGGTACCGCAGCGCGGCCAGCGTGCGGAGCCCCGGCCGCTTCAGCCAGTGCTCCTGGCCGCGCTGCGCCCAGGCCGCTGCGATCAGCGGGCTGGACAGCGTGACGGCAGCCACCACGGCGGCCAGCCAGCCGGCTAGCAGCGAGCGCCGGGCCGACCGCCCGGCGGTGCGCCGGAGCGCGAGCGCCACCGCCAGCCCGTGCGCCGGGATGAGCGTCAGCCCGAGCACGTTGATCAGGCCAAGCGCGGCCAGTGCCAGCCCGTAGGCGGCCAGCCAGCGGCGCCGCGGTCCGGCTCCGCCGAGCACCCGGACCAGCAGGTAGCTCGCCAGCGTGCCGAGCGCCGTGACGAGCGCATACGGGCGGACGTCCTGGCCGTACCAGCTGATCTGCGGCAGCGCCGCGAACACCAGCCCGGCGAACAGCCCGGCCCGCGGCGAGACTAACCGCCGGCCGATCGCCGCCAGGCCGGCCGCGGCGGCCGCCATCGCCAGCGCCGACGGCAGCCGGGTGGCGGTCTCGCCGGTCCCGGCTAGCCGCACATCTGCCCACATCATCATGTAGTAGACGCCGTGGACCGCGTCTATGTTGCCGAGCAATCTGAACAGGGCGCCCAATGGCCGGTGGACCGCGGCCAGCGTCGCCGCCTCGTCTCGCCAGTACGAGGGACGCTGGTTCCCGCACAGCATCACCGCGAGCGTGACCGCCGCCGGAATCGCCCACACGAGCGGCCGCCCAGCACGGTAGCTGCCCGGCTCGGAGACTGACCCGCCGGCGGCGGCGCCGGGCCGGGCCGGCTGACGGGGCACCGCTGGCCGGCCTGGCGGGGCAAGCTTGCCGGAGACGATAGGCCTGCCAAGGATTTCTGGCCCGGCAGGCGGCGTCATGAGCAGGTTCCTCCCGGCGCTTCAGGCCATTGCTAGCAGGCCAGCACCACCAGCCCGTAGTCGAGAGGATACCGAACGTGACGCCAATTAGCCGCCGCGCACCGCCCGGATCGATTCTCGCAGCGACCCCATCGTGGCGAGCACGGCGGAGGGTTCGTACCCGCAGTGCGCCATGCAGTTGGCGCACCGGTCGTCCTTGCCGCGGCCGTAGGCGTCCCAGTCGGTAGTCTCGATCAGCTCCCTGTACGTCTTCACGTACCCGTCGGACATCAGGTAGCAGGGCTTCTGCCAGCCGAGCAGCGAGTAGGACGGGATGCCCCACGCGGTGCAGCCGAAGTCGGCCTTGCCCTCGAGGAAGTCGAGGAAGAGCGGCGAGTGATTGAGCCGCCAGCGCTGCCGGTTGCCGCCGCTGAACGCCTTGCGGAACAGTTCCCTCGTCTCGGTCACGCCGAGGAAGTGCTCCTGGTCCGGTGCCTTCTCGTAGGCGTATGCCGGGGAGATCATCATCTCGTCGACGTGCAGCTCGTCGTTGAGGTAGTCGAGCACGTCGATGACGGTCTGCGGGGTGTCGGTGTTGAAGAACGTGGTGTTCGTCGTCACCCGGAAGCCGCGGCGCTGGCACTCCCTGATCGCGGCGACCGCCTCGTCGAACACGCCGTCCTTGCAGACCGACTCGTCGTGCCGCTCGGCCAGCCCGTCGATGTGCACGGCCCAGGCGAAATACCGGGACGGCTTGAACTTGTCCAGCTTCTTCGGGATCAGCAGTGCGTTCGTGCACAGGAACACGTACTTCTTGCGCTTGATCAGCTCGGCGACGAGCACGTCGATCTGCGGGTGCATGAGCGGCTCGCCGCCGGCGATGGAGACCATCGGGGCACCGCACTCGTCGATCGCGGCCAGTGCCTGCTCCACCGGCATCCGCTGCTTCAGCAGGCTGGCCGGCTGCTGGATCTTGCCGCAGCCCGCGCATTTCAGGTTGCAGGCGAACAGCGGCTCAAGCTCGACGAGCAGCGGGAACTTCGCTCTGCGGGCCAGCTTCTGGCGCAGCAGGTAGGTCCCTACCCGCATGCTCTGGCGCAACGGCATAGCCATTAGTGCCTTACCTCCTTGGGCAGGCCGAACCGGATGTTCTCAGTAGCGATCACGCGCTCGGTGACCTCGACCGGGCCGAGGCCGCCCAGCGCGGCGATGATGTCGTCGATAACGGCGGGCGGCGCGGACGCGCCGGCGGTCAGCCCGATCGTCGATACGCCGGCCAGCCAGCCGAGCTCGATGTCCCCGGCGTCGTCGATCAGGTGAGCGGGCGTTCCGGCCCGTTCCGCGGTTTCCACCAGCCGCAGTGAGTTGGACGAGTTGGCCGACCCGGCGACCAGCACGAGATCGGTCTCGGCGGCCACGGCGCGGACCGCGAGCTGCCTGTTCGTGGTGGCGTAGCAGATGTCGTCGCTGCCGGGCCCGCGCGCGGCGGGGAACCGCTGCAGCAGCTCGCTGGCGATCCCGCCCGCCTCGTCGGCCGACAGCGTGGTCTGCATCAGGTAGGCCACCTTGCCGGGATCCTCGGGCCGCAGCCTGGCCACGTCGGCCTCGTTTTCTATCAGGACAGTCGAGTCCGGTGCCTCGCCCAGCGTGCCCTCGACCTCCTCGTGCCCGGCGTGCCCGATCAGCGCCACCAGGTAGCCGTCAGCGGCGAACCGGCGGGCCTCCACGTGCACCTTCGACACCAGCGGGCAGGTTGCGTCGACGGTGTCCAGCCCGCGCCGCGCCGCCTCGTCGCGCACCGCGGGTGACACGCCGTGCGCGGAGAACACCACGGCGGCCCCGTCGGGGACCTCGCTGAGCTCGTCCACGAAGATCGCGCCGCGCCGCTCCAGGTCCGCCACGACATGCGTGTTGTGCACGATCTGCTTGCGCACGTACACCGGCGGGCCGTGCTTGTCCAGCGCACGCTCGACGATCTCGATCGCCCGCTCCACTCCGGCGCAGAATGACCGCGGCCCGGCCAGCACGACTCGCCGCCGCCCGGCCGCGGCCGCCCACCGCGTGAGCGCCGGCCCGGCCAGCCGCAGCGACCGCAGCGCGGCCAGGCCGCCGGCCAGCGTCGCCGGGCCGAGCGGCCGCTGCGGCGTGTCCGACACGGCCCGCACGACAACCGCCGGCCGGTCGGCCGCCGCGGCCAGCAGCTGAGCCGATTCCAGGTCGGCGACCAGGGCGCCGGTGCCCGCGAGCCGTTCCCGCTCGGCGCCGCGAGCCAGTCGGCTGACGGTCGTGATCGGACCTGCCCTCGCGCGCAGGCCGGCCCGCCGCAATTCGCCGGCCAGCAGCGGGGCTGACGGGCAGCTGGCCACTTTCCCCGCACCGCTGACCTGCGTGCCGACCACGAGGTCGCCGGGCGACAGGTCACCGGTGAGCCCGCCGCCTGTCCCGGCAATCGCGAGCATTCCGAACGGAGACTCGCGGAGCCATGCCGCCTGCTCCGCCGATTTCGCCGGCCCGTAGCCGGTCTGCCGGACGTCGCCGCCGGCCCCGATGCCGCGCCGGACGGCCCGCGCCTCTAGCCGGAGCGGCGAGCAGACGAGCAGCCGGTTCATCGCGTTCCTCCGCTCGGCCGGGCGGGCGCGCCCGCAGTGGTCAGCTGGCAGCTCATCCGGCACCCGCCAGGTACCGGCCGAGCGCGCTGACCGGGAACACCAGCCGGTACAGGTGATAGTTGATGTAGAAGTCGCCGGGGAATCCGGTGCCGGTGAACTGCGGCTCGTCCCAGCCGCCGTCCGGGCGCTGGCGGGTGGCCAGCCAGCGCACGCCGCGCTCGACGCAGGCCGCGTCGTCGCGTCCGGCCAATCCCTGGCCGGCCGCCAGCAGCGCGAGCAGCGCCCACGCGGTCTGCGAGGCCGTGGACTCGCCGCGGCCTGCCCAGTCCGGGTCGTCGTAGGAACGCAGGTCCTCGCCCCAGCCGCCATCCGCGTTCTGGTGCTCCCTGAGCCAGGCGACGGCCCGCCTGATCGGCGGCTTGCCGGGCCGCACGCCCGCGGCGATCAGCGCGGGCACGACCGCGCCGGTCCCGTACACGTAGTTGGCGCCCCACCGGCCGAACCAGGATCCGTCCCGCTCCTGCGCTCGGAGCAGCCAGGCCACGCCGCGGCGCACCGCTACGGCGCCGGCCATGCCCTCCGCGGCGAGCGCCTCGACCACGTGCGCCGTGACGTCCGCGGACGGCGGGTCGATCACCTCGCCGAAGTCGCAGAACGGCAGCCTGGTCACGAGCTTCCTGGTGTTGTCGGCGTCGAAGGCGCCCCAGCCTCCGTCCCTGGACTGCATGCCGATCAGCCACCGGATGCCGCGCTGCACCGCCGCGGCGGACCGCTGCCCGGCGGACGAGGGGCCGGCCGGGCTGGCGACCCGGCGGAGCGCGAGCAGCACCTCGGCGGTGTCGTCGATGTCGGGGTAGCCGTCGTTGTCGAACTCGAACGCCCACCCCCCCGGGCTAAGCCCGGGCCTGCGGGCCTGCCAGTCACCCGGACCGCGGATCTCCTCGTCGAGCACCCAGCCGGCCGCGGCGGCCAGCGCGGGATGGTCCGCGGGCAGCCCCGCGTCGGAAAGGGCGATCATCGCGAGCACGGTGTCCCACACCGGCGACTGGCACGCCTCCAGCCGGCGGACCGGCCCGTCGGCCGAGTCCTCCCAGATGGTGAACCGGTCCAGGCCGGCCAGGCCGCGCTTGATGACGGGATGCTCCAGCCCGTAGCCGAGCAGGTGCAGCGCCATCAGCGAATACACCCAGGGCGGCTGGATCCCGCCCCAGGAGCCGTCTCGCTCCTGCCGGGCGATGATCCACTCCGCGCACCGGCGCAGCGCGGCCGTCCTGACCGCGCGCATCGGGGCGGCCCGCACGCCACGCCGCTGGTAGACGTGCAGGACCTGGTCAAGCCCGCCGAAGAAGGCGGTCCAGCCGGACGATGCCCGGGCACCACGCTTCGCCGCGGGCGCCGCCGCGGCGGGTGCGCCTGGCGTGGCCGGCCACAGCTCGGCCAGGCCGAAGGGCAGCCGGCGGACCGGGCGCAGCGAGCCGACGATCGTCAGCGGGACGATGGTCTGCCGGGCCCAGCAGGCCCAGTCGCGGGTGTTCAGCGGGAACCAGCCCGGCAGGTAGATCAACTCCGGCGGCATCACCGGGAGCTTGTCCCATGACCACTCGCCAAACATGGCCAGCCAGATCCTGGTGAAGACCCGGGTGGCGGGAATCCCGCCGGCCGCGCGGATCCAGCCTGCCGCCGTCGCCATGTGACAGGCATCCGGCGAATCCCCGGCCAGCCGCAGCGCGGCGTACGCCTCGACGGTCGTGGACAGGTCCGCGTCTCCCCGGTAGGAATTGGCCCAGGTGCCGTCGGCCCGCTGCTGCGACCGGATCCAGCGGCCGGCCGCCGCCGTCTCCTCCTGCGTCCGGATGCCGAGGAACTCGCGGAGCAGCAGGTCCTCCGCGTCCATCGTGACGTTGGTCTCCAGCTCGCCCTGCCACCAGCCGCGTGCATGCTGCTGGCCGAGCAGGTGACGGGCCGCCCGGTCCAGTGCCGCCCGCGCGGCCTCCCGGGCCGTCTGCCCGCTGGCGGGTGCCTGCGTCGCCGTCATCGTGCTGTCCCCTGCCTTGATCAGCTCTGCCGTGCCGTGATGAACTCGGCGATCCCGGCGAATTCCGCCCGTACGTCGGCTGGCATGTCCGTCTCGGCGAGGCACTTGCCGGCCGAGGCGAGCTGCACGTCAGCCTCGGCCTCGGCCCATGCCTTGCCCCCGGCCGCCTCGACCAGGTCAGCGGCCCGCAGCAGGTCACCCTCGCTGAGCGGCTCGGCGCTGGCCAGCAGCGCGCGGAGTTCATCGCCTGGCTGGCTGCCGCTGGTCAGCGCCGCCACGACCGGCAGCGACTTCTTCCTTGTCCGCAGATCGGACCGGACTGGCTTGCCGGTGATCTCGGGCGCGCCCCAGATGCCGAGCAGGTCGTCGGTGAGCTGGAAGGCAAGCCCGGCGTGCGCGCCAAAACCGGCCAGCCCCATCGCCAGCTCAGCGGGAGCGCCGACGTAGATCGCGCCGATGCTGCACGCGCACGCCATCAGCGCGGCCGTCTTGTCGCCAGCCATCTCCAGGCACTGGTCGAGCGTGACGTTATCGCGCCGTTCGAAGGCCAGGTCCGCGCCCTGACCCGCGATGAGGCGCTGGACCGAGGCGGACAGGCAGCGGGATGCCCAGAGTCCCTGCGGCGCCGGGCCTTCCAGCAGGATGTCCTGGGCGAGCACCAGCAGCGCGTCGCCGGCCAAGATGGCCGCGCCCACGCCGAACACCGTCCATGCCGTCGGCCGGTGCCTGCGCTCGGTGTCGCCATCCATGATGTCGTCGTGGACGAGGGAGAAGTTGTGCACGAGCTCGACGGCCGTGGCCGCGGCCACCCCGCGCTCCGGTGCCGCCCTGGCCGCCCGGGTGGACAGCAGGGCAAGCGCGGGCCGCAGCGCCTTGCCCGTCCCGCCGGGGCGGCCGTCGGTGCCGGCCGGCTGGCCGCTGGCGTCGACCAGGCCGAGGTGATAGGCCGCGACGGACTGGACGTCCGGGCTCAGCCGGCGGACCGCCGCCGCGATCGCGGGCCCCACCAGGTCGCGGGCCGTTTCAACCCCGGCCGGGATGGTTGCGGTCATGACGGCGCTCCTGCCCCGGCCGGCGCGGCCGCGCCCACCGGGGAGACCAGTTCCCGGCCGCGCGGCCAGGCAAGGCCGTGTCTCAGTTCCCGCGCCGCGTTCAGCCCGCTTCGCACGGCGCCCTCCATGGTGTCCGGCCAGCCGGTGTCGGTCCATGCGCCGGCCAGCACGAGGCCGGGCAGGCTGGTGGCCGCGGGCGGCCGCAGCTGGCCGCAGCCCGGCGCCTGGCGGAATGTCGCCTGGCGCTCTCTGGTCACGAAGAAATCGGTGATCCGCGCTTCCCTGGCCGCGGGCAGCAGTTCCTCGATGGCGGGCACGAACTGCTCGCGCAGCCGCGCCGCCGGGACTTCGATGTAGTCGTCCGCGGCGGACAGGGACACGGCAAGGTACTGGCCGGTCTCGAGGCCAGCCGGGCCGGTCTTGTCAAAAACCCACTGCACCGGGGAATCCACTCCGGCGGCGAACGGCAGCCGGGTGACCCGTCTGTCGTAGATCACGTGCACGTTGACGATCGGCGACGAGCCGAGCCCGGCCCAGGGTGCGCCGCCTGCCGCGGCGGGCATCAGCCGTGCTGCCGGGCCGGGCGGCACCGCGACCACGACGCCATCAGCGGCCAGCGACGACTCGGCGCGATCCGCGCCAGCGGCGAACCGGACGGTCAGCCCGCCGCCCGGCCGCGGGTCGATGGCGACCGCGGTCGTCGCGAGCCGCACCTCGGCTCCGAGCTGCTGCAGCACGCCGGCGGCCGCGGTCCCGTGCAGCTCGCCGAGCGGGACGGCGGGCACGCCGATATCGGCGGCGTCCCTGGCGCCGAGCAGCGCCATCTTGACCACGGTCGCGGCCAGCGCCAGGCTGGCGTCGTCCCCGGCGATGTTCAGCGCCGAGACGATGAAGAGGTCCCAGAGCTTCCTGCGGGCATGCTCGCCCTGGCCCCTGGCCGCCAGCCAGTCCCCCAGCCGCTGGCTGTCCAGTCCCGGCTTCGCGGGGTCGAGGAAGCGCATGGCCAGCGCCGCGCGTCCCACCCGGAGCCGCTCGGCGGGCGAGAGCAGCGAGTACCCGGCCAGCGCGCGGCCCATCTGCAGCGGGCCGGGCAGCGCGGTCCGGCGCAGTCGTGCCGTGCCGCGGGGGGACAGCACGGTGATGTCGAAGCGATCCTGGATCGTCGCCGATCCGGTCATGCCGAGCCTGGCCAGCAGCCCCCGGTAGGCGCTGCAGCAGCGGAGGAAGACGTGCTGCCCGTTGTCGATCATCAGGCCGTCGCGGCTGAACGAGCTGGTCGCGCCGCCGAGCCTGGGCCTGGCCTCGAGCAGCGTGACATCGATGCCCGATTCCCGCAGCGCGATGGCGGCGGTGATCCCCGCGAGGCCGCCGCCGATCACCACGACCCGGGCGGCGGGCCGGCCGTCGCCCGCGGCACCAGGGCCGCTGCTGCGCGGGACGGTCACCGTGCCGCTGTGTGAATCGCTCATGCCCCCGCCTCCCGGGGCCGGGGCGCCCCCGCCTCCCGGGGCCGGGACGCCCCCGCCTCCCGGGGCCGGGATGGCCCCGTCTCCCTGGGCCCGGATGGCCCCTTCCGCCAGTACCGGAATGGCCCCGTCTGCTGTGCTGCGCTCCGCCCGGCCGGCCGGGCCTGCCGCGGCCCGTGCCGGTGCGCGGGCCGGCCCCGCGGCGCCCGGGTTCCTGCCCGCCAGCGCCCTGGCCGCGACCATTACTTTCTCCCCGGTGGACAGCGACAGCCGGCGCTGCAGCGCAGTCGCCGGCGATGCGCTGATGTGCGCAAGCAGCCGGAAGTAGATGCCGGCCATCGCCCCGGCGGAGGCCGCGCTCCGCCGGTCAAGCAGCGGCATCAGCTGCAGGCCGGTTGCGTACCAGCCGCGGGCGCGCTCGGCCTCGAACCGGATCACATCCTCGAGCCTGCTGTCGGCAGGCAGGTTGGACGTGCCGTCCGGTACCAGCACCGCGCCGAAGCGCTCGAGGTCTTCGGCCGGCAGGTAGACCCGGCCGTTGCCGAAGTCCTCGCGGATGTCGCGCAGGATGTTGGTCAGCTGCAGGGCCACGCCCAGCGCGTCGGCGAGCGGTGCGGCCACCGCGGTGTCCTGGCAGCCGAATATGCCCAGGGACAGCCGCCCGATCGACCCGGCGACGCACCGGCAGTAGTGCTCGAGATCACCGAAGGTGCCGTACCTGGTGCCGACGACGTCAGCCTCGCAGCCGTCGATCAGCTCGCCGAACGCGCCCAGCGGTATCGCGAACCTGCCGGCCGCGTCGGCCAGCGCGACGAGCACCGGGTCACCCGCGACATCCCGGCCGCCGGGACGGCCGAGGGCGGCCACGCTCAACCGGGCCGCCGCCAGCGCCGCGAGCTTGTCCGCGGCGGGCAGCGAGCCGTCACCGATGTCGTCGACCCGCCGCGCGAATGCGTACACAGCCGACAGCGCACGGCGCTTGTCCGCTGGCAAGAGCCGGATCCCGTAGGAGAAATTCCGTGCCTGCGACTTGGTGATCAGCTCGCAGCGCTGGTACGCGGCACGGACCTCGATGGCCGCGGGACCCCCCGTGTGCACCGCGTCACCGCCCCGTCGCATAGCAGCGGAGCAACTCCGCGGCGGTCCGGAACCCCCGCGGGCGCGGCGTGGCCCGCAGTACGTCATGATCAGCCGCGACGATCGCGGCCAGTGCTGCCCGGCCGCCGGCCACATAGCCGGCGACTGCCGCCCTGGCGAACCCGTGCAGCGATCCCACCAGCGGCGCGCCGGCATCGAGCATGGAGCGGGCGCGCTGCGTCTCGAAGGCGATCAGGCCCCGCAGTTCGGCAGACGCCCGCGGCGCGGACAGATCGGCCGCGCTGCAGCCGTACCTGGCCATGTCATCAGCAGGCAGGTAGATGCGGCCGGCCCGGAAGTCCTCGCCGATGTCCTGCCAGTGCTCGGCAAGCTGGAGCGCGGTGCAGACCTGGTCAGAGAGCTCGGCCCGGGCCGGCGAGAACGCGCCGAACACGTGCAGCACGATGCGGCCGACGGGATTGGCCGACAGCCGGCAGTAGCCAACCAGGTCGTCGAACCGTGCATATCTGGTCACGATCTGGTCCTGCCGGTTGGCCTGGATCAGGTCGAGAAAGGGCTGCTGCGGGATCGAGCATTGGCGGACGGCGGGACGCAGCGCGCCAATCACGCTGAGTTCCGGCGGCCGGCCTCCGGCCGCCCGGCTGCCGCCCAGGCCCGCATAGAGCCTGCCGACATCAGCCTCAAGCTCGTCGAGCAGGCGGGCCCGCTCGGCGACGGGCGCCTCGTCGCCGATGTCATCGACCGTCCGGGCGAAGCCGTACACGGCCATCAGGTGCTCCCGGTGGCGTGCGGGCAGCAGCCGCAAGGCCACGGGGAAATTTTCGCCGGTCGCCCTCGCGGCCATCGCGGCCGCGACATCGGTTCCCGCGCCGGGAATGCTGCCGACAGGCATCGTCCCCCCGCCCGTTGCGACGGCCGCCGGGTCAGCCGGCCTGCTAGATGATCCGGGGGGGAGCATGCCGCCCATTCGCGTCCCGTCGCGCGTCACGGTCCCTATTTCTGCATAGTTCTGATGGAATTGCAAATAATGACATCCCCGTCATATGACGGCCACGTCGCCTTTCCCGATATTAATGACGTGAGCGTCACATGACATGCACGTCGCTTTCCGGCGGAGAATCATGACAGCTATGTCACCTGACGTTGGTGTCGCTTTTTCTGGTGCACGGCGGGTCGCCGAGGTGAGACGATCCTATTGGGCCGGCCGGCCCGGCGCGTGAGATTCTGTTCTAGCCCCGCTCGATGGCGAAATGCCGGACCCGGAATTGATATCTGACGTGTTTGTCATATCGCGCTGGGTAATCGCAGCTCGCTCGCGAAAGCATTCGCAGGCTGGCCGGCCGCGTCATGACCGCCAGATGAGCACCAGCGCGCAGTCGTCCGAGCTCCGAGCGCCGGCCTGCATGGACCGGACCAGGTGACTGGCGCCGGACCCGAACCCGGCCGCGACCATCCGGTCCGCCTCGCCGAGCAGCCGGTCGATCCCGGCGTCGATGTCCACGCCCGGAGCCTCGACCAGCCCGTCGGTGTAGAGCATCAGCGCGTCACCGGGCCGCAGGGTGCCCTGCTCGGGAACGCTGCGCAGGTCGGCAACGACGCCCAGGACGATCCCGCGCGCCTGGGTGACCCGCCAGGTGCCGGTGCCCGCGTCGAAATGCACGGCCGGCGGGTGCCCGGCGGAGGAAACGACATAGTCACCCGTCGCCAGGTCCAGTGACAGGTGCACGGCGGTGACAAACCCCTCCGGGGAGCCTCCCCGCCGCAGGTACGCATTGCAGGCGGTGAGGAACTCGCCACTCGGGACCGAGGCGAGCAGCCCGCCAAAGGCGCCGGATAGCAGCAATGCGCGCGTGCCAGCGTCGATTCCCTTGCCGGGTACGTCGACGAGCGCCACCTCGAGTGTCTTTCCGTCGCTGGCCGACACCAGGAAGTCTCCGCCGAATGACGCCCCGCCGGCCGGCTGCAGCACCGACGCCGATCGCCAGCCTTCCGGCAGTCCTGGCAGCTTGCCCTGGGCCCGGATCCGGTCCCGCAGCTCGATCAGCATCTGGTCCCCGCGCAGGCCCTGTACGCCAAGCTTGGCCCTTGTCCTGGCCAGCACGTGCGCGAAGGCGGCGGTCACGACGATTGTCGCGATGATGCCGGGGCCGGCCCGGCCCTTGATCACGTCGTAGGCCAGCGTCACCGCGACCACGCCGAACAAGATGAGCAGCGCTCGCGGCCACAGCAGCATCCCGCCGGCCAGGATTGGCAAGATCATTACCCCGGGCGAGAACCAGGAGTACGAGACGTGCACGCCTGCGATGCCGATGCCTACCGTGACGGCGGCGAGGACGAGTGAAAGGCGGCGGTTCCTGGTGATGAACTGCCGCCGCACCAGGCCGCGCGCTCGCCCCGCTGCTGCCTGCGCAGCGCGGAACTGGCGGTGCGGGACCGGGTGAACCATGTTGGCCGCACTTTATCGGCATGCGGCCGTCCAGGCACGTTTCCGGCGGGACAGATAACTATTCGCGATCACCGCTGCTGGTGGGGTACGAATGCCATCATGACCGAGCGCTATCCGATCCGGCCCGTTGGCGAAGATGAGTTCGCTGCCTTCCACGCCGTCGGCGAGCAGGCGTTCAACTCGACCTGGCCGTCCGAAGCCGCGTGCGAGCAGGAGCGAATCACCTTCGAGTTCGATCGCAGCCTGGCGGCGTTTGACGGCAGCCTGCCCGTGGGCACTACCTGTGCCTACTCGTTCCAGATGGCGGTGCCCGGCGCGATGGCACCGGTGGCCGGGGTGTCGGCCGTCAGCGTGCTGCCGGTTTACCGGCGCCGCGGGATCCTTTCCAGCCTGATGCGGCGGCAGCTTGCCGATATCAGCGATGGTCATGAGGCGGTCGCGGCGCTGTTCGCGTCGGAGCCCGGTATTTACGGCCGGTTTGGCTACGGCATCGCCTCCTTGCAGGCGCAGTTCGCCGTCCGGCGCGGCGAGGCCCGGCTGGTTCCGCTCGCACCGGGCGGCCACGACGGGGCCGCTGGCGGTGATGCGCAACTCCGCCAGGCCGAGCCGGAGGCCGCCCGGGCTGAGCTGGCCAAGGTGCACGAGCAGGCCGTGCCCGGCCGGCCGGGGATGCTGGTCAGGGATGATCGGTGGTGGCAGGCAGCGCTGCTGGACCCCGAGTTCTGGCGCCACGGCGCGACCCCGCTCCGGTGCGTGATCGCCGAGGATGCCGGGGGGGCACGCGGGTACGCGCTCTTCTCGGTGAATCCGGGCTGGGATGAGCACGGCATCGCCACCGGCACGCTGCACATCCGGGAGCTGGTCTCCCTCGACCCCGCGGCGACGGCCGCGCTCTGGGGTGACGTGCTGAACCGTGACCTGGTCGGCGAGGTGCGGGCACGGCTGCGGCCGGTCGATGACCCGCTGCTCTACCTGCTCGCCGACATCCGCCGGGCCCGTACCCAGGTTGCCGACGGACTCTGGATCCGCCTCATCGACGTGGCCAGGGCGCTCGCCCAGCGGCAGTATGCGCGCGAGATCGACATCGTCATCGGCGTGACCGACGAGCAGATCCCCGGGAACACGGGCCGGTGGCGGCTGCAGGCCGGCGCCCGGCAGGACAGCGCACGCTGCCACCGGACGTCTGCGCCTGCCGATGTCACGGCGCCGGTCCAGTCGCTCGGCGCCGCCTACCTGGGCGGCACCCCGCTAGCCGCGCTGGCCCGTGCGGGGCTGGTCACCGAGGACAGGCCGGGGGCGGTGACCGAGCTTTCCGCGGCCATGTCGTGGGATCCGCCGCCCTGGAGCCCGATGATCTTCTGAACTCGGGCCAGGGTGCGAGACTGGGCCTGGAGGCCGTGATGCCAGGGATGAAGGTAACGGTAGATTCCGCGATGCGGGCGAGGGACGTGTCCCGGCCGCAGCCGGACGAGGTGGCCAGGGCCGAAGCCGCCGACGCGGAGCCCGGGCAGGCGGGCATGGTGGCCGCGCCTCGCGGCGCGGCGGCTGCCGGGAGCGGGACCCGGGGCCGGGCTGGCCTGGGCCGGGGCCGCTCCTGGCGCGCTGCCAGCGCGCCTGCTCCGGCGAAAGCGGCAGCCCCTGCCCAGCGGGCAGCACCGGCAAAGCCTGGCGGGCCGGCCCGGTCAGCTGCCCCGGCGCCGTCAGCTGCCCCGGCGCCGTCAGCCGGCCCAGCGCTGCCCGCCAGCCCCGCCCGGCCAGCCGGCCCCGCGAAGTCAGCCGGCCCCGCGAAGTCAGCCGGCCCTTCCCGGTCAGCCGATCCCGCGGGCTCCGCCGATCCTGCCCGGCCCGCGGGTGCTGCCCGGTCAGCCGGCCCCGCGAAGTCAGCCGACGGCCGCGGCCCGCAGCGCGCACCCGACGGCCAGCCGTCGGCCGGATCCGTGCCAGCCAGCCCGCCGGGTCACGGCTCCCGGCGCCGAGGCCGGCGGCGGCCGCGCCGGCGAGCGTGACCCCGGCCGGCTGCGCAGCGCCCGTTCCCGGGCCGCGTGCACGTCTTACCTGAGCAGCGCCGTTCCCATTAGGCGTCCGGCAGCGGAGGCAGTTGCCCGGTTTCCTCGTAGTCAGCGATCATTGCCAGCCTCCGCGCGTGCCGGGCCGCGCGAGAGAACTCGGTGCTGACGAATACCTGCGCGAAGGTGACGGCCTGCTCGATGGGCTGCTCGCGCGCTCCGATGCTGAGCACGTTGGCGTCGTTGTGCAGCCGGGCAAGCCGCGCCGTTTCCTCGCTCCAGGCCAGCGCCGCGCGCACGCCGCGGATCTTGTTCGCCGCGATCTGCTCGCCGTTGCCGGATCCGCCGATCACGATCCCGAGGCTGCCCGGATCCGCGACCGCGCCGCTCGCCGCGCGCATCACGTACGGCGGATAGTCGTCGGTGTCATCGAGCTTGCCAGGACCGCAGTCCACCGGCTCGTGCCCGGCGGAGGTCAGCCACTTCACCAGACGGGCCTTCAGCTCAAAGCCCGCATGATCGGATCCGAGATAGACGCGCACGAAGGCCAGTCTGGCAGACCGCTCAGAACTGCAGCGCCTTCACCTCAAGGTACTCTTCGAGGCCGTAACTGCCGAGCTCGCGACCATACCCTGACTGGCCGAACCCGCCGAACGGCGCGGCCACGTTCCACGCCCCGCCGTTCACCTCGACCTGTCCGGCGCGCAGTCTCCTGGCGATGGCCACGGCATGGTCCTGGTCGGCTGACCAGACCGCGGCGGCCAGGCCGTACGGCGTGCCGTTGGCGATCTCCACCGCCTCGTCCTCGGACGAGTAAGGGATGACCGCGAGCACCGGCCCGAAGATTTCCTCCTGCGCGATCGCCATGCCCGGCGGTCCGCTGCTGCGCACCCGGCGGGGTCCCGCCGGCATCCCGGTGACGCCCTGGGCGGCCCCGGCCGGCATCCCCGCCACGCCCTGACATTCCCGGCCGGCATCCCCGCCACGCCCTGGAGGCCCCCGGCCGGCGCCCGGCTGTGCCCTGACGGCGCCGCCGGGCTGTCGTCACGTTCCAGTCGATTACAGACTGTAGAGATAATTGCTGACAAATAGTTACGAGACATCCCACATTTGCCATGCCCCCGGACAGTTATTGCCATGCAATCCCACGAGGACTAAGGCAATGCAAGCCATTTAGCTGGCAAAACAAGAGTAACCCCTGGGCGTCATTTCATTTCGTGATACAACGCTCCCGGTAAGTGACGAAGAGAAATTTCACTTTCCGTGACAGACCCCGAAACACCCACCTGAAGGTACCGGATGTCTCAGCAGCCCCCGTACGCGTTACATCCCCGGCCATCCCGTGCCCCGCAGCACGCCGCGGCGCTCGACGGGAACACGTTGCGGCGCGGTCGCCTGCACCGGGCGATGAAGCTCTTGCTGATCGCCATCGTCTGGGTGACCGGCCTCTTCATCGTCACCGCCGCGGTGACGATGGTCGCGGTGGCGACCGCGCCGATGGCGAGGAACAGCAGCGCCGCGATGGTGCAGCGGAGCCCGGGCGGCAAGGGCGGGCGGATGCCGGGGGCGACCAGGCCGGGCCGCGATCCCGCAGTCGCTGGCCACAGCCGGGCGGGCCACCAGCGAGGCGACGGCAGCCGGGCCGCCCACGGCCAGCGCCCGGGCGGCCGCGGCCAGCCCAGCCACGGCCAGCCCGGCGGCCTGGTCCAGCCAGCCCGGTCGCACGGCGGCAGCGGACCGGCGGTCAGCGCATCGGCGCCTACCCGGGTCCTCGCTGTCTACGTCGGTCAGGGCAGCGCTGACACCAGCCGGTTCACCATCGGCGGGCCAGGTACCTGGAAGGTCGCATGGTCCTACGATTGCGCCGGACTTGCCCCGGCGGGCTTTACCCTCGGCCAGGACGGCTCCGCCAGCGTGGCTGGCGCGCGCGTTGCCGAGATCGGGCTGGCCGGCCACGGCATGACCTGGGCCCGCCGGGACTCCGGCACCCACTACCTCGCGATCAGGACGCCGTGCCGGTGGCGGCTCATCGTCACGAGCTTCCCGTAGCCCCGCTGGCGTGCCGCCCTCGCCAGCGGCCGCACCGGCCAGGCCGCCGCGCCCGGCCCCGCCAGCTCAGTCGAAGATCGGATCCCGGGTGCGGCTTCGCTTCATCTCGAAGAAGCCGTCCGTGCCGGCGATGAGAATGACGCCATCCCAGAGCCGGGCGGCAGCCTCGCCGCGCGGAATCGGTGACACGACCGGCCCGAAGATCGACAGGTCGCCGACGGAAATCACCGGTGTGCCCACCTCGTAGCCAACCCGGTCCATGCCGTCGCAGTGCGACGCCCGCAGCGCCTTGTCGTAGTCGGTCGAGTCCATGGCCTCGGCCAGCTCGGCAGGCAGCCCGGCATCGGCAAGTGCGGCCTCGATGGTCGCGCGGTCCCGTTCCGCCTTCTCGTGATGGAAGCGAGTGCCGAGGGCGGTGTACAGCGGGCCGAGGACGTCCGGCCCGAACTTCTGCTCCGCCGCGACGCAGACCCGGACCGGGCCCCACGCCTTGGCCATCGCCTCCTTATACCGGTCCGGCAGGTCGTCTTTGTCCTCGTTGAGCACGGCCAGGCTCATCACGTGCCAGCGGGGCGCCACCGGCCGCAGCTTCTCGACCTCGAGCAGCCACCGCGACGTAATCCAGGCCCAGGGACACAGCGGGTCAAACCAGAAATCGACCGGGGTGAGTTCCTGCTCGGCCATGCATGCTCCTCGGGGTAGGGGTTCCCCGGCGGCGGGCCCAGGGGTCTGGCCCCGGGCGCCCGGGGCCGGCCCGGCCAGGCCGGGGAACATCTGGTCAGGCTCAGGACCCGGCGCCTGGCCAGGCGCGGCAGGCGCAGTGTCCTGAGACCTGACAACCGGCGGACGGGCCGGGGCATTCCGCCGCATGGCACCGGACGAGCCGGGCATTCCGCCGGACCGGCCCTGCCATTCCGCCGGACCGGCCCTGCCATTCCGCCGGACGGGCCTGGGCATTCCGGCGAGCAGCATGGGATCATGCCGGGACGGCCAGCCCACGGAAGGGGCACGCACAGTGGCGAGCAACCTCACCCGCAACGAAGCGGGCGACCGGGCCCGACTGATCAAGGTCGAGTCCTACCGGATCGACCTTGACCTGACCGGCGGCGAGACGACGTTCAGGTCGAAGACGACCATCGCCTTCCACGCCGCCAGCCCGGGCGCGTCGTCCTTTGTCGACCTCACCGCGCCGGACATCCGCGAGATCACCCTGAACGGTCGCCAGGTCGGCCACGAGAACTTCACCGGGCACCGGATCACGCTGGACGGCCTGGCCGCCGCCAACGAGCTCACGATCGTGGCCGACTGCGCCTACTCCCGGACCGGCGAGGGACTGCACCGGTTCACCGACCCGGCGGACAAGGGCGTCTATCTCTACTCGGACCTGGAGACCTTCGACGCGCACCAGATCTACGCGTGCTTCGATCAGCCCGACCTGAAGGCCAGGTTCGAGTTCACCGTGACGGTCCCTGACACCTGGCTGGTCGTCTCGAACATGGCGCCGGACGTGACCGCCGCCCCGGCCGGCCCAGGCACCCGGCGCTGGCACTTCCCGGCCACCCCGCCGATGTCCACCTATATCACCGCCATCGCGGCCGGGCCCTACCACGTGGTGCAGGCCGACCACGACGGCATCCCGCTCGGCATCTACTGCCGCGAGTCGCTCGCGTCCTACCTGGATCCGGACGAGATCTTCGAGGTGACCAGGCAGGGCTTCGACTATTTCCACGAGTCGTTCGGCCTGCGGTACCCGTTCGGCAAGTACGACCAGCTGTTCGTGCCCGAGTACAAGACGGGCGCGATGGAGAACGCGGGCTGCGTGACGTTCCTCGAGGACTACATCTTCCGGTCCCGGGTGACCGACTCGGCCAGGGAGAGCCGGGCCGGGACGATCCTGCACGAGATGGCGCACATGTGGTTCGGCGACCTGGTCACCATGCGCTGGTGGGACGACCTGTGGCTGAACGAGTCGTTCGCCACCTGGGCGGGCACGGTCGCGCAGGCCGAGGCCACCCGCTGGCCGCAGGCGTGGACCACTTTCGCCCAGGCGTGGAAGGCGTGGGCATACCGGCAGGACCAGCTCCCGTCGACGCACCCGATCGCGGCTGACGCGCCGGACATCCAGACGGTCGAGGGCAACTTCGACGGCATCACCTACGCCAAGGGCGCGGCCGTACTCAAGCAGCTGGTCGCCTACGTCGGCCGGGACAATTTCCTGGCCGGCGTCCGGGCCTATTTCGTCCGGCACGCCTGGGGCAACGCCAGCCTCGGCGACCTGCTGGCCGCGCTGGAGGAAGCCTCAGGCCGCGACCTGTCCTCCTGGTCGAAGCAGTGGCTGGAGACCGCCGGGGTGAACACCCTGCGGCCGGAGTACGCGACCGACGACCGGGACCGTTTCGCCGCGTTCGCCGTCTTCCAGGAGGCGCCGGCCAGCCACCCGGTGCTCCGCCCGCACCGGATCGCGATCGGCCTGTACGACAGGACGGAGGCAGGGCTGGTCCGGCGACGCCGGGTGGAAACCGACATCGCGGGCGACCGCACCGAGGTGACCGAACTGGCCGGCGAGCGCCGTCCTGACCTGGTGCTGGTCAACGATGACGACCTGACCTACGCCAAGATCCGGCTGGACGACCGCTCGCTGGGCACGCTCGTCACCGGGATCAGCGACTTCACCGACTCGCTGCCAGCGGCGCTGTGCCTGGCAGCGGCCTGGGACATGTGCCGGGACGCCGAGCTGCCGGCCCGCGACTACCTCAGCCTGGCGCTGTCCAGCCTGGACTCCATCGCCGATATCTCCGTGCTCCAGTCCGTGCTGGCGCAGGCCGCGGCGGCCATGCGGCGCTATTCCGACCCGGCGTGGCGCGGCGGCGGGCTGGAGCGGCTGGCCACCGCGCTGCGCGAGCACATGAAGGGCGCCGAGCCAGGCTCCGACCGGCAACTTGCCTTCGCCCAGGCATTCACCGGCGTGGCGACCACGATGGCCGACCTCGCGCTGCTGGCCGGCCTGCTGGCCGGATCCGTCGTGCTCGATGGGCTTGCCGTGGACACTGAGCTCCGCTGGCTGGTGCTCGGCCGGCTGGTCAGCCGCGGCGCGGCCGGGCAGGCCGAGATCGAAGCCGAGCTGGACAGGGACCGCACCGACGCCGGGCAGCGGCACGCGGCATCCTGCCGTGCCTCGATCCCCGACCCGGTCGCCAAGGAGGCCGCCTGGGCGCAGATCACCGGCGGCGAGCTGCCGAACGCCGTCTTCCGCGCGATGCTGGCCGGCTTCACCGATCCAGACCACGACCACGCCGAGCTGCTCGAGCCCTACGGCCAGCGCTACTTTGACGTGGTCGGGCAGATCTGGCGCGACTGGGGCTCGGACATGGCGCAGTGGTTCACCGAGAACGCCTACCCCAGGGACATGATCACGACAGCGGCGATCGAGGCCGCGGACGACTACCTCGCCCGCGCGGATCCGCCGGCGGCACTGCGCCGCCTGCTGACGGAAGGCCGCGACGACGTCGCCCGCGCGCTGCGCTGCCAGCAGCGGGACGCGGCCGGCTAGCCCGGTCCAGCGCCGGCCCGGCACCGCGGCCGGCCCGGCACTGCGGCAGGCCCGGCGCCGCGGCAGGCCTGGCTAGCCCGCCGTGGCCGGCTTCCCCGACGCGGCCTCGGCGACCGCGCGGACCAGCGGCAGTGCCGGCAGGCGCTCCAGCAGCACGCTGCGGCCGGCCGCGTCGCACAGCGGGACCCGCCAGTTCGGGTACTCGTCACTGGTACCAGGAATGTTCTGGGCCCGGTGGTCGCCCACGGCATCGGCCAGTGACACGCTGATCAGCTGCGCAGGGGTCTTGGCCAAGTACGAATACAGCGCCACGGTGAAGTCGGCAGGGCCGGCCCGCGCGCCCGCGGCGATCAGTCCCTCGGCCGCCAGCACATCCCGCCAGCGCGAGATCATCAGCTCCGCGTTACTCCGTTCCACCTCTTCCGGCAGTTTCAGCAGCCCCAGCCGCGCGCGGACGGTCACCTGCTCGCCGGTGAGGAACGCGGTGACCGGTGGCAGGTCGTGGGTGCCCACAGCCGCCATGCAGCCGCGCCGCCAGTGCCCGGGGCGCAGCGGCGTGCCGTCCGGCTCGCGGGCGAACCAGAGCATGCTGGTGCCGAGGATGCCGCGGTCCGCCAGGTACGCGCGGATCCACGGGTCGACCGTGCCGAGGTCCTCGCCGATCGCCAGCGCGCCCGCCCGCGCAGCCTGGCTGGCCAGCGCGCCCACGGTGGCCCGGTGGTCGTACCGCACGTAAGCGCCGCGGTCCGGGGTCATGCCCGCTGGTATCCACCACAGCCGCATCAGGCCCATCACATGATCCACCCGCAGCCCGCCCACGTTCCGCAGTGCCGCCCCGAACAGGTCGGCCAGCGGACGGTAGCCCGCTGCCGCCAGCCGCTGCGGGTGCCACGGCGGCTGCCCCCAGTCCTGCCCGAGCTGGTTGAACCCGTCCGGCGGCGCCCCCACGCTGGCCCCGGTGACGACCATGTCCTGGTGGGTCCACGCGTCCGCGCCGCCGGGGTGCGAGCCGACCGCCAGGTCGCTGATGACGCCGATGGGCATTCCCGCCGCCAGCGCTGCCTGCTGCGCCGATGCCAGCTGCTCGTCGGCCAGCCATTGCAGCCAGGCGTGAAAGCCAGCGGCCGCGCACGGCCGCCCGCCCCTACTGCCCGCTGTGCTGGAACGAGTACTCCGTGCCTCATCGGGCCAGCTTCGCCAGTCCGGGCCGTGCAACTCCGCCAGCGCGCACCAGGCGGCCCAGTGCTCCAGGTCACTGCCCTCGCGCTCGCGGAAACGCCGGAAGTCGGCGCGCCGCCTGCCGCTCAGCGGGACCTGGTAGATAATCTCCAGGGCGGCCCGCTTGGCGGTCCAGACCGCAGCCCGGTCGATCAGGTCGCTGGTGGCGTTGCTGGCGCGCAGCGGGGCGGCGAGCTTGTCGATCTGCTCGCGCTGGTTGCCGGTCAGGTCCCCGTACTCCGGGATGTCCTCGATTCGCAGGTAGAGCGGGCTGGTGAACCGCCTGGTCATCGGCAGGTACGGGGAGGAGGTGATCGGGGGCAGCGGCTCGGCGGCGTGCAGCGGGTTGATCAGCACGAAACCGGCGCCGACGTCGCGGGCGCTCCAGGCGGCTAGGTCGGCCAGGTCGCGCAGGTCGCCGTGTCCCCACGAGGCGCGGGAGCGCAGCGCGTACAGCTGGACGGCGAACCCCCAGGACCGGCCGGCCGGGGCCGGCGCCACCGCGCCGCCGCGTTCGGCCGAGTTCGCGGAGCCGCCTCCGCCGCCGTGCTCCGCGCCGCTTGCGCTGCCCCCGCCGCGATGCTCCCCGGTCCCGGTCCCGGCGGCACCCGGGCTACGTGCGCGATTAACGTCACTCACGTCACCAAGCGCGGCCAGGATCGCGTTGAGGGTCTCCTCGCTCACCGCGACGTCCTCGCCGCGCCAGTCCCGGTAGCGGTGCGCGATGCCAGCGGCCTCGGCCCGCCGGATCAGCTCAGGGTCCGTCACCTGCCCATGATCGCGCGAAGCAGACCTGGCCGGGGCCCGGGCAGCGGAATCATGGCTCGGCGTCATCGCCGGGCGGCGTGCAAAAAGTAACTGGTAATGGACTGGGCAGTTGCAATGGGGTTTCACTGGGCGGGGCGTTCTGGGCGGCCGATGCGGACGTCGACGCCCGGCGAGTAGTGCACGAGCGGCGGGCCCTGCGGCTGCGGAAGGCCAGCCGCCGCGATCAGCCGGTCATCCACGAACCGGGCTTCCGCCCGGTGCAGGGGCCACGGCTGGTGGAACGCCCGGGCAAAACGGTAACGGGCACCGGCCACACTGAACAGGATCCACCGGGCGGTCAGGAAATGATCACGCTCGTCCGGCTCGCCCGGCCCGAACTGGTCGCCGACCCTGATCCGGACCTGGCTGGTCGCATCCCGCGGGCCAGGCCACCGGCGGATGCAGCTGTAGGAGATCTCCGGCCCGCGCCCGGACAACCGCATCGAGGACCAGAAGTACGGCAGCCGGTAGGTGGTGCGGGCGACGGCCACGGCGCCAAGCCGCGCGGCGTCGAGCGAGAAGAACCAGATGCCGGAGCGTCCCCCGGCATCCCGCACGTAGGTGCGGACGTTGGTCTCGCAGAAATTCGATACCCACGGAACCCGGCCGCCGCCGGCCGTGGCCACGCGCATGAAGAACGGCACCAGCCCGACCCACGCCGCTCCGCCGAAGGTCTCGGCCCGCAGGCCGGCTGGCAGTAGCCGCTGCACGTGCGCCGGATCGAAGGGCCAGTGCAGGAAGGTCAGCCGTTCCCAGCGCTGCCGCATGACCGGCCTGTCCACGGTGAACGGGCACGTCCCCGGGACCACGCTGACCCGGCCGCCAGCGGCGGCAGCTTCGGCATCCACGCTTCCATCATGGCAGCGTCGCTGCCCTCGGCTACGTTCGCGGCCAGGCGCGGGCCTGGTCACCAGATCGGCGGGTGCCGGTCCTTCCACGGCCGGGCCGCCTCCAACTGCGCGGAGAGCTCGATCAGGGTGGACTCCTCCCCCATCCGGCCCGCCAGCATCACGCCGATCGGCAGCCCCGCGTCGTTCCAGTGCAGCGGCACGCTGACGGCCGGCTGCCCGGACAGGTTGTACAGGGCGGTGTAGGGGGTGAACCGCTTCTGCCGCTCGAAGTTCTCGGCTGGCTCCACCTCGTCGAAGTACCCGACCGGCACCGGCGGCGAGGCCAGCGTGGGGCTGAGTACCGCGTCGTACCCGTTCAGGATCTTCATGGCGACGCGCATGATGGACTGCAGGTACGCCTGCGAGAACAACAGCTCGGGCGCGCTGAGCGCCTGGCCTCGGCCGCGCAGGTAGCTGGTCAGCGGCAGCAGCTGATCCTCCTGCGCCGGATCGATCGGCGCGAGCGTGGCCATCGCGTACCAGAGGATCTCGAACATCGGGACGACGTCCTGGCCGAACGGGAGCTCCACGTCCTCGACGTCATGCCCGAGGCTGGCCAGCAGCGCGCTGGCGTCCGCATAGGCCGCGACGCAATCGGGGTGCACCTCGGCGCCGCCGACCGCGTGCTGCAGGGAGCGGCCGATGCGCAGCCGGCCAGGATCGCGGCCCGCGTGCGCGGCGAACGTCTCGCCGGGCGGCAGCGGCGGCTGCGTGTACATGTCCCCCGGGTGGTTGCCCGTCATCGCGTCGAGCAGCACGGCCGCGTCCGCGACGGTGCGGGCCAGCGGGCCGTCGGTGGCGAGCCCGAACAGGTCAGGCATGAGCGGCCCGCCGGAGATCCGGCCGCGGGACGGCTTAATGCCGAACAGCCCGCAGACGCTGGACGGGATCCGGATCGACCCCCCGCCGTCACTGCCCTGCGCGGCCGGCGCCAGGCCGGCCGCCACCGCCGCCGCGGCGCCCCCGCTGGAACCCCCCGCCGACCTGCTCAGGTCCCACGGCGTGCGGGCCGGCGGGCCGATCCTGGTCTCGGTGTAGCACGGCAGGCCAAACTCGGGCGTGGCCGTCTTGCCCGGCATCACCGTCCCGGCCGCCCGGAGCGCGGCGACGACGTAGTCGTCCTCGGTCGCGACGTTGCCGGCGAGCACCGTGCTGCCATAGGTGAGGCGGACCCCGGCGACCATATTCAGGTCCTTGATCGGGACCGGGATCCCGGTCAGCGGCGGCAGCGCGGACAGCCCGGCGCCCCCGCTGCGCAGCTCGCTGGCGACAGCCTTCTCGGCGGCGGCCGCCTGCTCTCGGGCCAGCTCAGGCGTTACCGTGTAGAAGGCCCCGACCTGCTCGTTCAGCCGTTCGATGCGCTGCAGGTAGTGCTCGGTGATCTCGACGGGGGAAAGCTGGCCTGCCCGGATCGCGGCGGCAAGCTCGGTCACGGTCAGGTCATGGATTTCGGTCACGTTACCGAACAGTAGACGGCCCGCGTCACGGGGTCCAGCATGACGGCGGCACGGGAATCGCTTCATCCTTGCGTATGCGTTCGGTTACTCTGAGAAATGTGGATCGGGAAACCTGGCCATACCCGAGCGCGGCCGGGCCATCGCCCCTGCCCGGAGAACCGGCCGGGTCATCCCCGCTGCCCGGAGAACCGGCCGGGTCATCCCCGCTGCCCGGAGAACCGGCCGGGTCATCCCCGCTGCCCGGAGAACCGGCCGGGTCATCCCCGCTGCCCGAAGAACCGGGCCAGCAGGCCGACGGCAGCCCGGCCCCGGCCGGGCGCCCGGCACCGTCCGGGCTCTCCGCCGACCCGCGGGTGCCCATCTGGATCGGTCGTGCGGTGGCCTCCGCCGTTGCCGGATCCGCTACCGCGATCTGGCTGGGCTGGCGGCTCGGCGTGACCGTGGCCGCGCTCGTCGCGATCGCCGACATCATCTACCGGTCGAGGACGACGGCGGTCATCCCCGCCGCCGCCAGGGTCACCTCGGCCCAGCGGCGGTCACGGCGGCGGCTGGCCATGCTCAGGATGAGCGGGTACGTGACGCTCAACGCACGGGCCATTCCCGGCAGCGAGCACGTCATCGACCACCTGGTGATCGGCCCGGCCGGGGTGTACGCGCTGGACTCGGAACGCTGGGATCGCCGGCTTCCGGTGCGCACGGCGGCCGGTGACCAGATCTATCACGGCCCGTTCAGCCAGCGGGACCGGCTGGAGCACGCTCGCTGGGAGGCGGCGCAGGCCAGCCGCCTGCTGAGCGAGGCGGCCAAGTCCCCCGTCGACGTCCACCCGGCCATGGTCGTGTACGGGCCGACGATTCCGTGGACGGTGGTCGGCCTGCTGGGCGTCGACGTGCTGAGCGGGCGCAGGCTGCGCAAGTATCTGCGGCAGCAGGCCAGGGCACGCCGGGCCGACCGGCTGGAAGCCGCGCGGATCAGCATGATCCAGGCCGCCGCCAACCGGGCGCTCCCGCCAGCCGCCCGCTGACCGGCCGCGGAAGGCCCGGCCCGCTGGTCCGCACCCTGGCCAGCCGAGCACCGCAGCCCGCCGGCGCGAACCGGCACCGGAGCCGGCCGGGCTGGCATGATCGCCGCGACGACTAGGCTGTGACCGGCCGGTAAGCGACGAAGGGCGGGCCGTGGCGCAGGTACGGGACTGGGTGGCGGGCGCCCGCCCGCGGACGCTTCCGGCGGCGATCGTCCCCGTTGTCGTCGGCACGGGCGTCGCGGCCGGGTACGGAAGGCTGACGGCATGGCGGGCGGCGCTCGCGCTGTTCGTGGCGCTCGCCCTGCAGGTCGGGGTCAACTACGCGAACGACTACAGCGACGGCATTCGTGGCACCGATGAGCGCCGGGTCGGCCCGGTCCGGCTGGTCGGCTCCGGCCTCGCCGCGCCCCGCCAGGTGCTGGCGGCCGCGGTCTGCTGCTTCGCCGCGGCGTGCGTGGCCGGGCTTTTCCTGGCCGCCGTTACCTCGTGGTGGCTGATCCTGCTCGGCGGCCTGTGCGTCGCCGCAGCATGGTTCTACACCGGCGGCGACCGGCCCTACGGCTACCACGGGCTCGGCGAGGTTTCCGTCTTCCTGTTCTTCGGGCTCGCGGCGGTGGCCGGCACGGCCTATGTGCAAATGGACCGGGTGGCCTGGCTGGCGCTGGCGGCGGCGGTACCGGTGGGGCTGCTCGCCTGCGCGCTGCTCGTCATCAACAACCTGCGGGACATTCCGACCGATGCGGCGACCGGCAAGCGGACGCTCGCCGTGGTGGCCGGCGACCAGCGGACTCGGCTGCTCTATACGGGCTGCGCGCTGCTGCCGTTCGCGATCGCCGCGGCGATCGCGCCGGTACGTCCGCTGGCGCTGCTCGCGTTTGCCGCGGTGCCGCTGGCGCTGGCGCCGGTCCGGCTGGTCCGGGCCGGTGCGGCGGGCCCGCGGCTGATCACCGCTCTCAGTCAGACGGGACGGCTGCAGCTGGCGTTCGGCGCGCTCCTCAGCATCGGGCTCGCGGTCAGGTTCTGATGTCGCGGGCTGGCTCCCCGAGTTCCCGCTCACCCGCGTGACCCGTGCCTTGCTCGGCGTCGGCTACCTCCCGCTCCACCTCGGCTACCTCCTGTTCCACCCGGACTACTTCGTCCCGGGCGCTGGCTGCATCCGCGGCACGGGCTGCCTCCCTCGCCTGCGCTGCCTCGGCCGCACGGGCCGCTTCCCCGTTCGGCGCTGGGCCGGCCATCGCAGCGTCCCCGGTCAGCGCCGCGGCGGCACCCGGCATCTGGATCCGGCCGCCCGGCGGCACCGCCGGTCCGGCGGGTACGCCCATGCTGCTGCCCGGTGTGCCCGCGCCTTCCGCCGGGCCACCGAACGCGGTGCTCAGCGTCCTCAGTGCGGTGGTCACCTCGCTCGGGATCACCCAGAAAGTATTGCCTTCGGCCCGCGCGAGCTGCGGCAGGGTCTGCAGGTACTGGTAGGCGAGCACCTGCGGGTCCGCGTTACCGTCGTGCACGGCCTGGAATACCGTGCCGATCGCCTGGGACTGGCCTTCGGCGCGCAGGATCTGGCCCTGCCTGTCGCCTTCGGCGCGCAGGATCTGGCTCTGCTTCTCGCCTTCCGCAGTGAGGATCTTCGATTGCCGGACGCCCTCGGCGGTGAGGATTGCCGCTCGTTTCTCCCGTTCGGCCCGCATCTGCTTCTCCATCGCGTCAATGACGCTCTTCGGCGGGTCGATCGCCTTGATCTCGACGCGGGTAACCCGGAGCCCCCATTTGCCCGACGCGTCGTCCAGCACGCCGCGCAGCATCATGTTGATCTTGTCGCGCGAGGTCAGGGTCTCCTCGAGATCCATGTTCCCGATCACGCTGCGCAGCATGGTCGCGGTGATCTGCTCGATCGCCTGGATGTAGTTGACGATCTCGTAGTCGGCCGCGCGCGGGTCGGTGACCTGGAAGAACAAGACGGTGTCGATGTGCACGACCAGGTTGTCCTCGGTGATCACCGGCTGCCCCTTGAAAGCCACCACCTGCTCGCGCAAGTCGATAAGGGGCTTGACCCGGTCCACGAACGGGATGATGAAATTCATCCCTGGCTCCAGTGTCTTGCGGTACCGGCCGAACCGCTCGATGTTCCGTGCCCGCGCCTGCGGCACGATGCGGACCGTCTTCGTCACCATCAACGCCATCAGCGCGATGATGACGACGGCGACGATCAGGACAGCGAATTCCACTGCTACTCCCGGGGGTACACGAGGGCGGTCGCGCCCTCAATCTGAAAGACGTCGACGGTGGATCCCACGGGTATCGTCAGGGTCTCGTCGTAGGGACGGGATGACCACAGCTCGCCGCCGATCCGTACCTGGCCGGCGTGCGCTGAGACCTCCTCGACCACGATCGCCGACCGCCCGACCAGGGCGGACGTGCCGCTCCTGAGCAGGGGCGGCTGCTTGATGTGGCGCATCGCGATCGGCCGGACCACCACGAGCCCGGCCAGGGACGCCACGATGAACGCGCCGAACTGCAGGGCCACGTTCCCGCCGGCGGCGCCTACTCCGGCGGCGGCAAGGGCGCCGACGGCGATCAGGCCGAGCGCGAGCGTCATCGTGACAAGCTCGGCCACTCCGAGCGCTGCGGCTACGATCAGCCAGACTATCCAGATCCCCATCAGAGCTCCGGCCGGGGAAAAGATGAAATGCGTTTTCCTTGACAGTAACCCCGACGCGGCCCCGCCGCATCATCGCGGGCGGGCCGGCGGCCGCGGAACTTCCCAACCATGCGCAGTAACGGGGACGATGGGGCTAGCCGATTCCGGAGGATGCGCCATGTCCGCTGAAACCCAGCTGTCCTACAGCCACGGAACCTCGACTCATGCCCTGCTGGGCGAGACCATCGGGGAGAACCTGCGCAGGATCGCGGCCACGTTCGGCGACTCCGACGCGCTGGTCGACGTCCCATCCGGGCGCCGGTGGACCTACCGGCAGCTGGATGCCGACGTCGACGCCTTCGCCATCGGCCTGATCGCGGCCGGGATCGAGGCCGGGGACAGGGTGGGCATCTGGGCGCCGAACTGCGCGGAGTGGGTGCTGCTGCAATACGCGACCGCCCGGATGGGCGCCATCCTGGTCAACATCAACCCGGCCTACCGGAGCCACGAGTTCGGGTACGTGCTCCGGCAGTCCGGGGTCCGGTTGCTGGTCAGCGCGGAGAGCTTCAAGACCAGCGACTATCGCGCCATGATCGGCGAGGTGAGCGGGGAGCTTGATGAGCTGGAGCGGGTTATCTTCCTCGGCAGCGCCGAATGGGATGCGCTGGCCGCGGCGGGGCCGGCCGGCCCGGGTGCCGCCGGCCCGGCCAGCGGCGCGGAACTGCTGGCGGCAAGGGCCGCGAGCCTGTCCTTCGATGACGCGATCAACATCCAGTACACCAGCGGCACGACGGGCTTCCCGAAGGGCGCGACGCTCTCGCATCACAACATTCTCAACAACGGCTTGTTCATCGGCGAGATGTGCCGTTACACCGAGCAGGACCGGGTCTGCATCCCGGTGCCGTTCTACCACTGCTTCGGGATGGTGCTGGGCAACCTGGCGTGCACGACGCACGGCGCCTGCATGGTGATACCGGCACCCGGCTTCGAGCCCGCCGCCACGCTGCAGGCGGTACAGCAGGAACGCTGCACGTCCCTGTACGGGGTCCCGACGATGTTCATCGCCGAGCTTGCGCTGCCCGGCTTCGCCAGCTATGACCTGTCCACGCTGCGGACCGGCATCATGGCCGGCTCGCCGTGCCCGGTCGAGGTCATGAAGCGGGTGGTCAGCGAGATGCACATGTCCGAGGTCACCATCGCCTATGGCATGACGGAGACATCGCCGGTCTCCGCCCAGACCAGGGCCGACGACGACATGGACCGGCGGGTGTCGACGGTGGGGCGCGTGCACCCGCACGTCGAGGTGAAGGTGATTGACCCGGCCAGCGGCCTGGTACTGCCGCGCGCCGTGCCCGGCGAGATGTGTACCCGCGGGTACTCGGTGATGCTGGGTTACTGGAACGAGCCGGGGAAGACCGCGGACGTGATCGACGCCGCCCGCTGGATGCATACCGGCGACCTCGCGGTGATGGACGCGGCCGGGTACCTCAACATCGTCGGCAGGATCAAGGACATGGTCATCCGCGGCGGCGAGAACGTCTATCCCCGGGAAGTCGAAGAGTTCCTCTACACCCACCCGCTGATCGAGGACGTGCAGGTCATCGGGGTACCCGACGAGAAGTACGGGGAGGAGCTCTGCGCCTGGGTGCGGCTGCGGGCCGGCTCGGAGCTAACCGGCGAGGACATCAGGGCGTACTGCACAGGCAAGATCGCGCACTACAAGATCCCGCGCTACGTCCGGTTCACCGGCGATTTCCCGATGACCGTCACCGGCAAGGTGCAGAAATTCAAGATGCGCGAGGTATCGATCGCCGAGCTCGGGCTGCAGGCCGCGAGCGAGACCCGGACGGCGTAGCCGTCCTGACGTCGAGCTGGCCGAGCAGGGCGCGGGTGGCGGCGGCGATCTCGTCGACCGCCTGGCCGAAGGCCTCGGCGTTGTGCCTGGCCGGGGTCCGGAACCCGCTCACCTTCCGGACGTACTGCAGGGCGGCAGCCCGCACATCGTCGTCGGTCACGTTCTCGGCGTAGGGCTCGCGCAGCGTCTTGATGCTTCGGCACATAAGCCGACCGTATGCCAGACCGGCTCGGGCCGCGAGTACACCCGGCACGGCGGGGAAGGGTGTGCCGCGTGAAAAGTTGGCGGACGCTGCTCAGCATGCCGAAGCCAACGATCCCGGCCGGCGCCCGCCGGGCGGTGGCGGTAATAGCGGTGGGTCTGGCCGGCTGCTGGCTGGGCCTGTACCTGGGTGGCCATGCCAGCGCGCAGATCGGCCCGGTCCGCACCGAGATGGGGATCCAGCCCGCGCTGACCGGGCAGACCGTGATCAGCGTGCCGCCGCTCGGCACCCTGCAGCTGGCGAGCCACCAGGGCCCGCTGCGGCTGACCGTCGACGTACAGCAGCTCAGCGAGCAGGCCGTCAAGAACCTGCTCAATGACCCGAGCCAGCTGAACGGGCTGCCCGACCAGGCCGCCCGCGATCTGCGGCACGGCATCGTCACCGTGGCCGTCCGCAGCCTGCTCGCGGTGACAGCCTGCGGACTGCTGCTGGGCCTGCTGGTCTTCCGGCGGGCGGCACCGACCCTGCTGGCCGGCGGCATCTCGCTGGCCGTGCTGGTCGCCAGCGGCGGGATAGCCACCGCGACCTGGAATCCCCGGTCCATCTTCGAGCCCCGTTACACCGGCCTGCTGACCGGCGCTCCGTCGCTGGTCGGCAACGTGCAGGCGATCGCGGTCAGGTTCGGCCTGTACCGGCAGGAACTCGCCGACCTGGTCGGCAACGTGACCCGGCTGTACGCTGCCACCTCGACGCTGCCGGTCTACCAGCCCGATCCGAGCACGATCCGGGTGCTGGCCGTCTCCGACATCCACGACAACCCCGCCGCGTGGAGCGTCATGCACTCCATCGCGGGGCAATTCGCCGTGAACTTCATCATCGACTCCGGTGACCTGACCGATCACGGCAGCTCACCCGAGAACGAGCTGGCCACGGAGATACCCGCCTTCCATGTCCCTTACGTGTTCATCCGCGGCAACCACGACTCGCGGGCCACCATGGCCGCCGTCGCCCGGCAGCGCAATGCGATCGTGCTCACCGGCCAGATCGTCACCGTCGACGGCCTGCGGATCATCGGCCATGGCGATCCGCGATTCACCCCCAACCTGAACGTGAAGGTGGGCGGCGAGGAGTCGGTCGCCGCCATGGGGCAGCGGCTCGCCGCCGCCGCCGCGGCCGCCCGGCCGCCGCCGGACATCGCCGTCGTGCATGACCCGGTGGCCGCGGCACCCTTCGCCGACGTGGTCCCGCTTGTCCTCGCCGGGCACATCCATCGCCGGGTCACCTGGATGCTGTCGAAGGGCACCCGGGTGTTCGTTGAGGGCTCGACGGGCGGCGCCGGCCTGCGCGCCCTGCAGGCCAATCCGCCTACCCCGATCGAATGCTCGGTGCTCTACTTCGACCGCGCCACCGGCCACCTGCAGGCGTGGGACGACATCACGGTGGCCGGCCTCGGCGGCACGGCCGCCCAGATCCAGCGCCACCTGGCCAGCGACACGGTGCCGATTGGCGGGCCGCTGCCAGCGATCTCGCCCTCTCCCACGCCGACCGCTACCTCGCCCACGGCAACGAGTACCCCGCCCGGGTCCGGGCCAGGGAAGTGACCCGGATGAGCTGGCCCGGCCACACATGTGCGTCCGGGTGACCCCAATCTGGTCAGTCTAGGCCGAGCAGGGGGTCCAGGCCGAAGGTCAGCCCGGGCGGCAGCGAGGCGACGCCCCGGATCCCGAGCAGTACCCCGGGCATGAACGAGGCGCGGTCGAGCGAGTCGTGCCGGATGGTCAGGATCTCGCCGTGCCCGCCGAGCAGCACTTCCTGATGCGCGACGAGGCCGGACAGCCGGACCGAGTGGACGTGCACCCCGGCGAGCGCCGCGCCGCGCGCGCCGTCCGCCGCGGTGACCGTCGCGTCGGGAGACGGGCCGAGGCCGGCGGCCGACCTGGCCGAGCCGATCAGCGACGCCGTCCTGGACGCCGTACCCGACGGGGCATCCGCCTTGCCGGCGTGATGAAGCTCGATCACCTCGGCCGACTCGAAGAACCTGGCGGCCTGCTCCGCGAAGCGCATCATCAGCACGGCCCCGACGGAGAAGTTGGCCGCGATCAGGACGCGGACACCGGGCGGCTCGCCGAGCCAGTCCCGCACAGTGGCCAGCCGCGCGTCATCGAACCCGGATGTGCCGACGACGACATCGAGCCCGCTGGCGATGCACCAGCGGAGGTTGTCCAGCACCGCGCCAGGATGCGTGAAGTCGACGACCACGTCGCAGCCGGCCAGCGGATCGCGCGCGTCGCCGGCGTCGACCGCGGCGGTCACCTCCATGTCCGGCGCGGCGTCAGCCGCCCGGCACACCTCCGCGCCCATGCGCCCCTTGGCGCCGAGCACCCCGACCTTGATCATCGCGCTACCTCACTGGCGGCTGGAGTTCGTCCTGCGGGCGGCAGCCCGCAACCGGCCCGATCCTAATCCGGGCCGCCCCCTGCGGCCCGGCCGGCGCCCGCGCGACGGACCGGGCAGGCTAGCGCCAGCACCGGCAAGAGCCGGCCGCGCCGGATACTCACACGGAACTCACACACAATTCCGGCGATGTCCTGAGGTCCGCCGACAATGATGGCGCCAGCACAATCAGCCGCCAAGCCGTGAGGACGACGAGATGACCGACAGCGCCCGCGGCGGCTTAGCGGCAGCGCCGCCGCGGCGGGAGCGCAGCTGAGTGGACACCGGCGCGGACGAGAGGCAAGGCTCCGCGCGGCTTCGCCGCAGCTCCAACCCCGACCCGGTGCCGGCCATCGCCATCCAGGCCCTGCAGTGGACGCAGAACGACCCCAGGATCCTCGCCATCGACAAGGCGTGGTCGGCCTGCATGACGCACCGCGGGTTCAGCTACCGCACGCCGCAGCAGGCAGCGCAGCGCAACTGGCCGTCCGCCCCGAGCCCGGTCGAGATCGCCACCGCCGTCGCCGACGTGACGTGCAAGACGCAGACGAACCTGACGAACACCTGGCTGGCCGTCGAGGCCGCCTACCAGCTGGCGCTCATCAGCCAGAACCTGACCGCGCTGTCCCAGCTGCAGGCCAGCTTCGCGACCCTGCTGCGGCGGGCCGAGGCGCTCGTGGGCGCGGCCGGCCCGCCGGGCGGCCGGTAGCGGAAACAGTCAGCGTGCGCGGCTCAGGTCAGCGCACAGGGTTCAGCTCACCGCGGCGGCGAAGGCGTCCGCATCGTCGAACGGGCCGACGACGGCCAGTGCCTTCGGCCTGGCCAGCACCTCGGCGGCGACCGCGCGTACCTCGTCGTGCGTCACCGCCCCGATCGAGGCGAGGATCTCGTCGACCGGTTCCAGCCGGGGATAGACGAGCTCGGACTTGCCCAGCCTGCTCATCCGTGACGACGGATCCTCAAGGCCAAGCACGATCGAGCCGCGCAGCTGGCCCTTACCCCGGTCGAGCTCACCGTCGGTCAGCCCGTCGGCGACGACCTTGGCAATCTCGTCGCGGCAGATCGCGAGCACCTCATCGGCCTTGGCTGGCAGGCAGCCGGCGTAGACGCCCCACATCCCGGTGTCAGCGTGCTGCGAGCTAAAGCTGTAGACCGAGTATGCGAGTCCTCGTTTCTCCCGCACTTCCTGGAACAGGCGGGATGACATGCCGCCGCCGAGCGCGGCATTCAGCACCCCGAGCGCGAACCTGCGGTCGTCCGTCCGCGACAGTCCCTCGCAGCCGAGCACCAGGTTCGCCTGCTCGATGCCCCGTGATACCAGCCGCACCCCGGTGCCTGGCTCGCCCCATGCCGGGCCCTCGGCGGCCAGCCTGGGCGGCAGCGGCCCGGCATCGCCGACCGCCGCGGCGGCGAACGCACGGCCGGCCAGCTCGACCACCTGCGCGTGGTCGAGGCTGCCTGCCGCGGCGATCACCACGTTGTCCGGCGTGTATCTCGCCGCATAGTGCTCGGCGATCTGCTCGCGGGTGATGGCGTTGATCGAGTCCACGCTGCCCAGGATCGGGCGGCCGAGCGGCGTGTCGCCGAACAGCTGGGCGGCGAACGCCTCGTGCACGGTGTCGGTGGGATCGTCGTCGTTCATGGCGATCTCTTCGAGGATCACGCCGCGCTCGGCATCCACGTCCTTCGGCTCAATCAGCGAGCTTGTCACCATGTCGGACAGCACGTCGATGGCGAGCGGCAGGTCGGCATCGAGCACCCGCGCGTAGTAGCACGTGTACTCCTTGCCGGTGAACGCGTTCAGCTCGCCGCCGACCGCGTCCATGGCCGCCGAGATATCCAGGGCGGTGCGGCGCCGCGTCCCCTTGAACAGCAGGTGCTCCAGGTAATGCGTCGCGCCGAAATGCGCGGGGCCCTCGTCCCTGGAGCCGACCCCGGCCCAAATGCCGAAGGCGGCTGACCTGACCGCGGGCAGCGGTTCGGTGATCACCCGCAGCCCGCCGGGGAGGACGGTGCGGGTGACGGTGGACTCGCCACCCGCAGCGGGCTGTCCGTTGTGGCTGCTCATGAGTTGCGGGGCCCGCGGTGGCGCTCCCTGGTGCGATGGTGATCTCCGCCGCGGTCACCGCCCCGGTCGCGGTCGCCGCCGCGGTCACGGTCCCTGGACCGGCGGTCGTCATGCCCGCCGAGGTCCTCGCCCGCGGCCTCGCGCTCGACGACCTCGACCGGGACCAGCGACAGCTTCCCGCGGTCGTCCACCTCGCGGATCTCGACCTGGATCTTCTCGCCGACCTTGATGACGTCGTCCACGTTGTCGATCCGGACGCCGCCGTGCAGCTTGCGGATCTGGGTGATGTGCAGCAGCCCGTCCCGGCCCGGCAGCAGCGACACGAAGGCGCCGAACGTGGTCGTCTTCACGACCGTGCCGAGGAACCGCTCGCCGACCTCGGGGATGTGCGGGTTGGCGATCGCGTTGATCGCGGACCGGGCCGCCTCGGCCGACGTGCCGTCGGTGGCGCCGATGTAGATCGTGCCGTCGTCCTCGATGGTGATCTCGGCGCCGGTGTCGTCCTGGATCGAGTTGATCATCTTGCCCTTGGGGCCGATCACCTCGCCGATCTTGTCAACGGGGACCTTGACCGTGATGATCCGCGGCGCGTACTGGCTCATCTCGCCGGGCGCGGAGATCGCCTCGCGCATGACGTCGAGGATGGCCAGCCGGGCGCTGCGGGCCTGGGTCAGCGCCGAAGCGAGCACCGAGGCCGGGATGCCGTCCAGCTTGGTGTCCAGCTGCAGGGCGGTGATCAGGTCCTTGGTGCCCGCCACCTTGAAGTCCATGTCGCCGAAGGCGTCCTCGGCACCGAGGATGTCGGTCAGCGTCACGTACTCGCCGCCCTCGTGGATCAGCCCCATCGCGATGCCGGCCACCATGTCCTTCAGCGGGACGCCTGCGTCGAGCATCGCCATCGTGGACGCGCAGACCGAGCCCATCGACGTCGAGCCGTTGGAGCCGATCGCCTCGGAGACCTGCCGGATCGCGTAGGGGAATTCCTCGCGGCTGGGCAGCACGGGGACGAGGGCGCGCTCGGCCAGCGCGCCGTGGCCGATCTCGCGGCGCTTCGGCGAGCCGACGCGCCCGGTCTCGCCGGTCGAGTACGGCGGCATGTTGTAGTTGTGCATGTAGCGTTTGGTGCGCTCCGGGTTGAGCGTGTCGATCATCTGCTCCATCCGGAGCATGTTCAGCGTGGTGACGCCGAGCACCTGGGTCTCGCCGCGCTCGAAGAGCGCCGAGCCGTGCACCCTCGGCAGCACCCTGGCCTCGGCGGACAGCTGCCTGATGTCGGCCAGGCCGCGGCCGTCGATGCGGCGGCCCTCGGCGATGATCCGCTGCCTGACCAGCTTCTTGGTCAGCGCCCTGAACGCGCCGCTGATCTCGTTCTCGCGGTCTTCGAACTGGCTGGCGAGCTTCTCCTTGGCCAGCGCCTTGACCCGGTCGGTCTCGGCGTCCCTCTCTTGCTTGCCGGCGATGGTGAGCGCGGTGGCGAGCTCATCGGAGACCTCAGCGGCGACGGCGTCGAAGACGTCCTGGCCGTAGTCCGCGAAGACCGGGAACTCCGCGGTCTCCTTGGCGGCATGGGCCGCGATCGCCTGCTGCGCCTCGCACAGCGCCTTGACGAACGGCTTGGCCGCCTCCAGGCCCTCGGCCACGGTCTCCTCGGTGGGGCCCACAGCGCCGCTTCCCGGGTCGGCCACCAGCCGTAGGGTGCTGGGCGTTGACTCGGCCTCCACCATCATGATCGCCACGTCGCCGTCGGCCAGCACCCGGCCGGCCACGACCATGTCGAAGGTGGCGTCGTCCAGCTGCGAGTGGGTCGGGAACGCTACCCACTGGCCCTTGATCAGGGCCACCCTGACCCCGCCGATCGGGCCGGAGAACGGCAGCCCGGCCAGCTGGGTGGACAGCGAGGCCGCGTTGATCGCGATGACGTCGTACAGGTGCTCGGGGTGCAGCGCCATGATCGTCTCGACGACCTGCACCTCGTTGCGCAGCCCGTGGGTGAACGACGGCCGGAGCGGCCGGTCGATGAGCCGGCAGGTGAGGATCGCGTCCTCGGACGGGCGCCCCTCCCGCCGGAAGAACGAGCCGGGAATCCGGCCCGCCGCATACATCCGCTCCTCCACGTCGACGGTGAGCGGGAAGAAGTCGAGGTTGTCCTTCGGCTTCTTGGACGCTGTCGTCGCTGACAGCACCATGGTCTCGTCGTCCAGGTAGACGACGGCCGAGCCGGCCGCCAGTTTGGCCAGCCTGCCGGTCTCGAATCTGATCTTGTGTACGCCGAACGTGCCGTTGTCGATGACGACCTCGGCGGTATACGCACCCTCCACGGGTGACCTCCTTGACTTGAGGTCCCGCGTCTGCCCGCCGCCAGCGGAGCGCCATGCACGGGCTTCGTGCCGTGCCGGCTGGCCGGTCTTCGATCGAAGCCCTCGGCCCGGGTGCGCAGCGCCGTTGCCGGCGCGGGCGTTTCCCCTGGCCCGAGAACCACTACCGAGGACCGGCCCGTTGGGCGCCCTGAGCGCTCCGGGCCGGGGCCGCGGGACGTCGTTCCTTCGTGGTTATTCAGTTGTCGGCATGCGGGCCGTCACCGGCCCGCCGCCATCTCAACCTACCTGCGCAGGCCGAGCTTCTCGATTATCGTCCGGTAGCGGGCGATGTCCTCGTTCCGCAGGTACTTCAGCAGCCGCCTGCGGCGGCCGACGAGCAGCAGCAGCCCGCGACGGCTGTGGTGGTCGTGCTTGTGCACCCGGAGGTGCTCGGTCAGATCGTTGATCCGGCGAGTCAGCAGTGCGACCTGGACTTCCGGCGATCCGGTGTCACCCTCGTTGGTCGCGTGCCCGGCGATGATCTCTTTCTTCACCGTGGTGTCAAGCGGCACGTTGCTCCCTATGGTCGTTCTCATCATCGAGTGCCCTCGCCATCTGGAGGGCGCGCCCGGACGGCATGCCTTGCGGCGGCGGTTGGGCGTCTCCGAGTGGTCACCACAGGAGGGCACGGCTAAAATGGGCCGGTAACTCCGGCCAGCAATTACGGTACCACGCCGCCGGACTCGCGGGGTCGCGTCAGCGCCCTCCGGGCGCCGGCGCCCGGCCCGGTGGCTGACGCCCGCCCGCGGTCAGTGCCAGGGCGACCGGCTAGCCCCGCCCGTGAGCTGGCGGGCAGCATCGACGTCGCGGTGCATCTGGGCGACAAGCTCACTGACCGAGCCGAACCGGACCGTGCCGCGCAGCCGCTCGGCGAAGTCCACCGCCACGTGCGTGCCGTACAGGTCAAGATCATCCCGATCCAGCGCGTACGCCTCGACGGTCCGCTCCCGCCCGTCGAACGTCGGGTTGGTGCCGATCGAGATCGCGGCCGGCCAGCGCTCGTCCTCGCGGCCGTCCGGGCCCAGGGTCGCCAGCCAGCCCGCGTACACGCCATCGCCGGGGATGGCGGTGTGCGGCAGCGTCTCCAGGTTGGCGGTGGGGAAACCGAGCGCGCGCCCGCGCTGCTGACCGCGCACGACCACGCCCTCCACCCGGTGCGGGCGGCCGAGATCCCGGGCAGCGCCCGCGACGTCCCCGGCGGCGAGCCGCGCCCTGATGCCGGAGGAGGAGATCGTCTCGCCCGCGTCGGCCAGCAGTGGTACCCCCTCGGCGGTGAAATCGTACTTCTCGCCGAGCTCGCCGAGCAGCGCGACGTCGCCGGCCGCGCGGTGGCCGAACCGGAAGTTGTCCCCCACCACCACCCTGGCCGCGTGCAGCCGGTCCACCAGCACCGCCTGGACGAACTCATCCGGGCCGAGGCGAGAGAACTCGAGCGTGAACGGCAGCAGCAGGACCGCGTCCACGCCCAGGCCGGCCAGCAGCTCGCCGCGCCGCCTGGCGGTCGACAGGAACGGCGGGTGCGTTCCCGGCCGCACCACCTCGTCCGGATGCGGATCGAAGGTCACGACGGCGACCGGCAGCGCCAGCCCGGCGGCCAGCGTGGCGGCGCGGCGGACGATGCGCTGGTGACCGAGGTGCACGCCGTCGAACACGCCGATGGTGACGACCGACCTGCCCCAGCCGGCCGGCACCTCGTCCAGGCCCTGCCACCGCTGCATATGCCATTCCCTCCCTTGCCCGCCCCGGCGGCGTACGGCGGTGCCATCAAGCCTGCCATGCGGCGGGCGGGCCGGCCGCGGCGCCGTCCGCCGCCGCCCCGGCTACGGCAGGAAGACCGCGAGCGGGCGTGCCTGGCCCGCCTCCTCGGTCAGCAGCGCGACCAGCATGCCATCGGGATTGAACGCGGCCACCGGGCCACTCCCGGTGCCGAGCGCAGGCAGCCTGGCGCCGTGTCCGACCTTCGTCGCCTCTGCCGCGGTGAGGTCCCGCCGCGGAAAAACCGCCGCGGCGGCATCGGCGAGCGGGACCACCTCGAAGGACTCCGCCAGCTCGGCCAGGGTCCGTGCGATCGCGGCGGTGTACGGGCCCACCCGGGTGCGCCGCAGCGCCGTCAGGTGCCCGCCGGCCCCGAGGGCGGCTCCGGCATCGCGGGCGATCGCCCGGATGTAGGTGCCGCTTGAGCAGGTAACCGTCACGTCGGCGTCGAGCAAGTCCCCGGCACGCCGGACCGCGAGCAGGCGGAGCGCGCGCACGGTCACGGTTCTCGCGGCGAGCTCGGGCGGCGTTCCCTCCCTGGTGAGCTGGTAGGCCCGTCGGCCGCCCACCTTGATGGCGCTGATGCCCGGCGGGACCTGCTGGATCTCGCCGGTCAGCGCGGCCAGCGCGGCTTCGAGCGCCGCCACGGAAACGCCGGCCGCCGACGCCGATGAGACAACCTCGCCGTCGGCGTCGGCCGAGTCGGTGGCCTGGCCGAGCCTGATGGTGGCGGCGTATTCCTTCTCGGTCAGCGCGAGGTGGCCGAGCAGCCTGGTCGCCTTCTGTACGCCGACGACCAGCACGCCGGTGGCCATCGGGTCGAGGGTCCCGGCATGCCCGACCCGGCGCGTGCCCGCCAGCCGGCGCACCCGGGCCACCACGTCATGCGAGGTCAGGCCGGCCGGCTTGTCGACGATGACCAGCCCGCTCGGCGCGGTCACCGGCAGCTGTCCGACCCGCCCGCGCCGCCGGCCCGGCCGGCCGCGGCTACGCTGGCGGCCTGGCCCGCTGTGCTGGCGGCCTGGCCCGCTGTGCTGGCGGCCCCGTCGGCGAGATGCTGGCGCAGCCCGGCCAGCGCCTCATCGACGGTCCCGCTGGCGGTGAAACCGGCCGCGCCGCGATGCCCGCCGCCGCCCGCCCGTGTGCACGCACGGCCCACGTCGACCCGGCCCTTGGACCTGGACGACACCAGCCACTGGCCGTCGTCGTCTTCCTTGAAGACCACGGCGACGTCCGCCTCCTCGGTACGGCGCAGCACGTCGATCACCGACTCGGCAACGTCGAGCTGCAGGCCGTGGGCGGCCCGGTCGGCGCGGCTCACGGTCGTCCAGACCAGGCCGTGGCCCGCGGCCGCGTCCGGCTCGAGCACCGCGCGGCCGAGCACGGCTGACAGCATCCGCAGGTACCCGAACGGCGCCTTGTCCCACAGTTCGAGCGACACCGCGCCCGGTTCGATGCCGGTGGCGAGAAGCTGCGCGGCGATCTCGTGCACCCGCGGCGAGGTACTTGAGTACTTGAAGGAGCCGGTGTCCGTGACGATCCCGGCGTACAGGCCAACCGCGATGTCCCTGCTGATCCCGATGCCCAGCCGACCGATAAGCTCGTGCGCGAGCACCGCGGTGGCCGCGGCGGACGGGTCGATCAGGTGCAGCGTGCCGAACCGGGTGTTGGACGCGTGATGATCAAGCACGATCAGCTCATCCGCCCGCGCGGCGCAGGACTCCAGCACCCCGAGCCGGTCCGCGCTCGCAGCGTCGAACGTGACCATCACCTGCGGCCGGGCCGGGTACGACTCCGGCGGGCTGAGCAGGGCGGCGCCGGGCAGGAAGCGCAGGATCCTGGGCACCTCGAAGGGCTGGTCGCCGAACGACGCGATGACCCGCTGGCCGGTCGACCCGGCCCGCGAGCGGAGCGCGTGGGCCACCGCCAGCATCGAACCGAGCGCGTCGCCGTCCGGCCGGACGTGACAGGCCAGGCAGATCTCGCTGGCGCTCTGAAGGATCGTGACCGCCCTGGCCCAGCAGGCCTCCGGGTCTGCCGCTCCGCCGGCCACCGTAACCGCGGCCCGCCGCCCGGCCGCCCGGCCTTCCGCGGCCTCCGCACCCGGCGAGACCGCACCCGGCGAGACCGCACCCGGCGAGACCGCACCCGGCGAGACCGCACCCGGCGAGACCGCACCCGGCGAGACCGCACCCGGCGAGACCGCACGATCGCACCGGGCGAGACCGCACCGGGTATGACGCCCGGGTCTTCCGTGATCAAGGACGTGGCTGGCCGGGACGAGTCAGGGCCGGATCCGGCGATGGGCGGATCTGCGGGGGTTTGCCCCGGTACAGAATCGCCCTGGACCTGCGGGCGCTCGGCAGTCACGACCGCGAGTATCCCGCGCCGCGCTCTCCGGGTGCCGGGGATTCGGCGAGATGATCATCTTCGCCGCGCGGTGCGGCCGCAGGCGGGTAGCCCAGGCCGGCTGACGCATCCGCCAGGCCGGCTGACGGTTCCGCCAGGCGGGCTGACTCGCTCCGGCCGGCCTCGGAGTCGTCACCCTCGGAGTCGTCACCCTCGGAGTCGTCACCCTCGGAGTCGTCACCCTCGGAGTCGTCACCCTCGGAGTCGTCGTCCTCGGAGTCGTCGTCCGTGGCGGCGGGGACGCGGTACGGGTCGGCATCGCCGGCCGGCTCCGCGCCCTCCCTGACCGCGGCCAGTGCCGCGTCCGCCTCCCGGGCGCGCGCGACAAGCTCCTCGATGTTCCTGGCGTTGTCCGGCACGGTGTCCAGCCTGAATTCCAGCGACGGAGTGTGCCGGAGCCCGGTCTGGCGGCCGACCTCCGACCGGATCACGCCGACCGCGCTGGCCAGTGCCGCTGCCGTGCCGGCGTGTTCCTCGGCGGAGCCGTAGACGGTGTAGAACACAGTCGCCTCGCGCAGGTCGTTGGTCAGCCGGGCCTCGGTGACCGTGACGAAGCCGAGCCGCGGATCCTTGATCCGGCGCTCCAGCATCTCAGCCACGATCTGCGCGATCCGGCCGCCGAGCTTGCGCGCCCTGGCTGCGTCCATGAGTCGCTCACTCCTCCTCGTTGAACAGCCGCTGCCGTGCCGCGAGCAGCTCGATCTCCGGGCGCCCGGCCACGAATCGCTCGCATGCCTCGAGGACGTCGGTGCAGTGCGCGGCGGTCGAGGCGACGACGGCCACGCCGATCTCGGCCCGCCGGTGCAGGTCGAGGTGGCCGGTCTCGGCCACCGCGGCCGCTGGGTAGCGGCGATGGATCTCCGCGACCAGCGGCCGCACCGCCGAGCGCTTCTGCTTCAGCGAGCGCACGTCACCGAGCAGCACGTCCAGCGTCAGGGCACCCACGTACACGTCAGCCCCTGGGGGCGTCAGGCACGCGGCTTCTCGCGCATCTCGAACGTCTCGATCACGTCCCCGATCTTGATGTCGCTGTATCCGATGCCGATGCCGCACTCGAAGCCCTCACGCACCTCGGTCGCATCATCCTTGAACCTGCGCAGCGACTCGACCGTGAGGTTGTCCGAGACGACCACTCCGTCGCGGACCAGCCGGGCCTTGCTGTTCCTGGTGATGGTTCCGCTGCGGACGATACAGCCGGCCACGTTGCCGATCCGCGGCACCCGGAAGATCTCCCTGATCTCGGCGGTGCCGAGCTGGGCCTCCTCGAATTCCGGCTTGAGCATGCCCTTGAGCGCGGCCTCGATCTCCTCGATCGCCTGGTAGATGACCGAGTAGTAGCGGATGTCCACGCCCTCGCGCTGCGCGAGCTCGCCGGCCCGGCCGGCCGGCCGGACGTTGAAGCCGATGATGACCGCCTCGGACGCGATGGCCAGGTTGACGTCGTCCTGGGTGATGGCACCGACGCCGCGGCCGATCACCCGGAGCACCACGTCCTCGCCGACATCGATCTTGAGCAGCGCGTCCTCCAGGGCCTCGACCGACCCGGACACATCGCCCTTGATGATGAGCAGCAGCTCTTCCCGCTGGCCCGACTTGAGCGCGGATTCCAGGTCCTCCAGGGTGACCCTGGGCCGCCGCTGCGCGAACATCGCGCTGCGCTCGCGCGCCTCGCGCCGCTCGGCGATCTGCCTGGCCACCCGGTCGTCGTCGACCACGAGGAAGCTGTCACCGGCGCCGGGCACGGCGGTGAGGCCGAGCACCTGCACCGGCCGCGATGGCGGCGCGTCGCTGACCTGGTCGCCGTTCTCGTCCAGCATCGCCCTGACCCGGCCGAACGCCTCGCCGCAGACGATCGAGTCGCTGACCTTGAGCGTGCCCCGCTGGACCAGCACGGTCGCGACCGGGCCCCGGCCCTTGTCCAGGTGCGCCTCGATCGCCACGCCCTGGGCCTGCTGGTGCGGGTTGGCGCGCAGGTCAAGCTCGGCGTCCGCGGTCAGCACGATCGCCTCGAGCAGGGCCTCGATGCCGGTGCCCTGCCGGGCGGAGACGTCGACGAACAGCGACTGGCCGCCGAACTCCTCGGCCACCAGGCCGTACTCGGTGAGCTGTGCGCGCACGCGCTGCGGGTCGGCGCCCTCCTTGTCGACCTTGTTGACTGCCACCACGATCGGCACGCCAGCCGCCTGGGCATGGTTGAGCGCCTCCGTGGTCTGCGGCTTGACGCCGTCGTCGGCGGCGACGACGAGGACGACCAGGTCGGTGGTCTCGGCGCCGCGCGCCCGCATCGCGGTGAACGCCTCGTGGCCGGGGGTGTCGATGAAGGTGATCTTGCGGTCCTGGCCGTCCACGACGGTGTCGACCTGGTAGGCGCCGATGTGCTGGGTGATGCCGCCGGCCTCGTGCGCCACCAGGTTCGTGTGCCTGATGGCGTCGAGCAGCTTGGTCTTGCCGTGGTCGACGTGACCCATCACCGTCACGACCGGCGGGCGCGCGACAAGGTCGCTCTCGTCGCCCTCGTCCTCGCCGAACTCGATGTCGAACGTCTCCAGCAGCTCCCTGTCCTCTTCCTCCGGGGAGACCACCTGAACGGTGTAGTTCAGCTCAGCACCGAGCAGCTGCAGGGTCTCGTCGTTTACGGACTGGGTTGCGGTGACCATCTCGCCAAGGTGGAAGAGCACCTGCACCAGCGAAGCCGGGTTCACCCCGATCTTGTCCGCGAAGTCGCTCAGCGAGGCACCGCGCGACAGCCTGATCGCCTGGCCGTTGCCACGCGGAATCTGCACGCCGCCGATGGCGGGCGCCTGCATGTTGTCGAATTCCTGGCGCCGCTGCTTCTTCGACTTCCTGCCGCGAGACGGCCGGCCGCCTGGCCGCCCGAAGGCGCCCTGCGTACCGCTCCTGCCACGGCCGCCGCCAGGACGGGCCGGGCCCATGCCGGGACGCTGGCCGCCGCCGCCGCCGGGTCCGCCGCGCGCGCCCGCGCCCGCGCCCGGGCCGCCGCGGCCGCCCGGCCTGCTGCCGGTCCCGCCGCCTGGGCCGCCGCGGCCGCCGCCGGGACCGCCCGGGCCCGGGCCGCCGGGGCCGCGGCCGGGAGCCGGGCGCGGCGGCATGCTGTTGGGGCTGGGCCGCGGGCCGCCGGGACGCGGGCCGCCGGGACGGGCCACATCCCCCGGTCCTGGCCGTCCGGCGAAACGGCCGCCTGGGCCGGCTAGCGCGCCGGGCCGGCCGGCCTGCTGGCCGGGGGCCGGCGGAGCGCCGGCCGCGGAGCCTGATGGGCCCGCGACACCGGGCTGACCTGGCCGGGGACGTGGCGCAGAGCCCATGCCGCTCGCCGTCGAGCTGAACGGGTTGTTGCCGGGACGCGGCCCTGGCCGGGGCCCGCCGCGAGATCCGGGGCGCTGTCCGGCTGCCGGGCTGCCTGGCCGCGGCGCGGCGGGCGTGCCGCCAGGAGCGGGCCGCGGGGCCGCAGGCCGAGCGGCGGCAGGACCGGCACCGGGCGAACCGCCCGCGGGCTGGCCGCCCGGCGCGGGAGCCGCGGTTTCCTGCTGCACGGGAGGCGCTGCCGCCTGCGGGGCTGCCACCTGCGGCGGCGACGGCTCGGTCAGCCGCTGGCTGGGATCGGGGGCAGGCGGCACGGGCGGCACTAGGCGCTGGGCGCCGTCGGCGACCGGCCCTGCGGCCGGCCCGCGCGCGGTCACGTCGGCGGCCGCGGCGGGCGCGGCGCGGCCGTTCGAGCCGTCCCCGGGGGTCACCGCATCCGTAGCGGCCGCCTGCTCCGCGGGCCGCTTGCTGTCTGGCTTGCCAGCCGGCGCCTGCTTGGGCTGCTGGGCCGCGAGCTCTTCCTTGAGCCTGCGGACGACGGGCGCCTCGATCGTCGAGGACGCCGAGCGAACGAACTCGCCCATTTCCTGAAGCCTGGCCATCACGGCCTTGCTCTCTACGCCGAACTCCTTCGCGAGTTCGTAAACCCGGACCTTCGCCACTGCGCTCCCTCTACTCGGTCCGGAGTATCCGGACCAGTCAGCCGGTCCGGGGCAGCGCGTGCTCCGTCCGGCGTCAGCCTGTGCTGTTCATCGCCGCATGCTCATCGGGCGCTCATTGCCATCTCAGCCTGCTTTCTCCGGCACTGCTGCCGTCCATGCCTTCCGCCTGCCCGCCTGCCCCGGCACCGTCTCGCCCGGGTGCATCTCCACAAGATACCCGGCGATCTTGCCGGTCCCTAGCGGCCCCGGCAGGCGCAGTGCCCGCGGGAACGCCCGGCGCCGCAGTGCTCGCTCTAGGCATCCCTGGCTGGGGTGCAGGTATGCACCCCGGCCAGCCTGTCGCGCCTGCGGGTCGGGGACAACCTCATTCCCGTCCGCCACCAGGCGAAGCAAGTCAGACTTGACCGCGCGGGCTCCGCACCCCACACACATCCGGATCGCTGGCGCGGACCGGAGGGGCCGCGGGGACCGCCTGGCCATTCTGTCCTTAAGCCTACCGCGCCTGCGCGCCGGCGGCACCGGGCACCGGGCCAGGCCCGCTCCCACCGCGCGCCGCGCCCCGCCGGCCCGGCCTTGCCGCCGCGCCAGGCGCGCTCTCGCCCGGCCCGTTCCGGCCGCCATCCGCGCCAGGCGCCCTCTCGCCCGGCCCGTTCCGGCCGCCATCCGCGCCAGGCGCCCTCTCGCCCGGCCCGTTCTGGCCGCCCGCCGCGCCGGGCCGGCTCCGCCTTGCCGCCGCGCCAGGCCCGCTCGCATTGGCGTCCTGTCCGGCCGGCGCGTCCCCGGGCGGTGTATCCCCGGCCGGGCTCGCCGCGCCCCGGTCGGGCCGGATGTCGATCCGCCAGCCGGTCAGCCGCGCCGCGAGCCGCGCGTTCTGGCCTTCCTTGCCGATCGCCAGCGAGAGCTGGTAGTCAGGCACGATCACCTGCGCGACCCTGGCCTGCGCATCGATGACGTCGACGCGCGAAACCCGGGCGGGCGAAAGCGCGTGCGCGACGAACTCGGCCGGATCGGCGGAGTAGTCGACGATGTCGATCTTCTCGCCGTGCAGCTCGGTCATCACGTTGCGGACCCGGCTGCCCATCGGGCCGATGCAAGCGCCCTTGGCGTTCACGCCCGGCTGATTCGAGATGACGGCGATCTTGCTGCGGTGCCCGGCCTCGCGCGCGATCGCGGCGATCTCCACGGCACCGCTGGCGATCTCCGGGACCTCGAGCGCGAACAGCTTCTTGACCAGGTTCGGGTGGGTGCGCGACAGCGTCACGGACGGGCCACGGTAGCCCTTCCGTACATGCAGGACATAGCAGCGCAGCCGCTCGCCGTGCACATATCGTTCACCGGGCACCTGCTCGGTCGGCGGCAGGATCGCTTCCAGCTTGCCGAGGTCCACCAGCACCGAGCGGGGGTCCCGGCCCTGCTGGATCACGCCGGCCACCACGTCGCCCTCGCGGCCCGCGTACTCACCGAAGGTCAGCTCGTCCTCGGCATCACGCAAGCGCTGCAAGATCACCTGTCGCGCGGTAGTAGCCGCGATCCGGCCAAAGCCGGCCGGCGTGTCGTCGTATTCCCTGACCACCGTGCCGTCCTCGCCCGTCTCGGCCGCCCAGACGGTCACGTGCCCATTCCCCCGGTGAACTTCGACCCGGGCTGTCGGCGGCGTGCCGTCGGTGCGGTGATAGGCGACCAGCAGCGCGTCCTCGATGGCCTTGATCGCGAGGTCCATCGAGATGTCCTTCTCGGCCTCCAGGCTGCGCAGCACGCTCAGGTCAATGTCCATCTGTCTTCCCCCCGTCTGCACCCGGCACGGCGTGGCCGAACTCAAGGAGAATCTTTCCCGGGCCGAGCTCGCCATAGCCGTATTCGTGCTGCTCTCCCGCTACCTCCAGCAGGACCGCGTGGTCGCTGGCAGCCAGTACCCTGCCCTCGATCGTGGCGGGGCGCCGCGTTTTGTCCGTCCTGGCGGCCGATCGTGCCGCCAGCGGCGCGCGGACCAGCCTGCCCGCCGCGCGGCGCCAGTGCCGCGGCTCGGTCAGCGGCCGGTCGACACCCGGCGAGGAGACCTCCAGCGTGTACGGGGTCTCGCCCATCGCGCCATTGGCGTCGAGCTCGGCTGACAGCGCCCGGCTGATCAGCGTGATGTCATCCAGGCTCACGCCGCGATCGGCGTCCACCACCACGCGCAGCAGGCGACGGCGGCCCGTCGCGGTGATCCGGACATTCTCCAGGTCCATGCCCATCGCGCGAACCACGGGCTCCAGCAATCTGATGAGTTGCTGCACGTCGGCCGGTCCGGCGGCCGACGGGGTGCTGCCCTTGGCTGCCGGCCGCGGCGGACTGTGACGGGAGCTACCGTGCATCACGACCTCCTCGTCGGCGACCTGTGCTGTTGTCCGGTCATCTAGCCTAACGGGGATCGGGCACCTGACGTGCCCGCCCGCCCCGGCGCACCCGGCGGCGGGAAAGATCGCGGGCCTGCCAGGCTCGCTGGGGCACCAGGGCAGCGGGACGGCCGTGACATGCTTGGATGCCGGCGGGGAGATCTGGCGGCGCACTGGCGGGAGGATTCCGTGACGGGAGGCCCCGGGACGGCGGGCACTGGCGCGGGCCGGTCCCGGCGGGCCGTGCTCGCCGCGACCGCGGCCAGCACGGCGCTGCTCGCGGTGGCTGGCTGCAAGGGCGTCGGCGCGCTCGCGACTCCGCCGAGTCCGGCCCCCGATGTCGGGCTGCTGCGCGCGGCCATCGCCGCGGAGGAAGTCATGATCGCCCGCTACGACGCCGTCATCGCCGGCTCGCCCGGCCTGGCGGCCGACCTGCGCCCGCTGCGCGCCGAGCACCGGCGGCATCGCGCCGAGCTTCGGTCCCGCCTGATTGTGCCGCCGGGTAGCGCGGAGACCGCCGCCCCGTCCCCGGCCGCTACCCGGTCCGGGCCGGCCGCACCGGGCGCAGGCGGCGTGCCGTCCGCCCAGGGCGCGGCGATCTCGTTCCTGCAGGAAGCCGAGCGGGCGGCGGCAGCGGCGCTGCTTCGCCAGCTCACCGCGGTCTCCCCATCCCTCGCACAGCTCATGGCGAGCGTCGCGGCTGCCGAGGCGACGCATGTCGCCGCGCTCGCCGCGGTCGGGAGCAGCGGGCACGCATGACCGGAATCAGCGCACGACGGCAGCCGCTGGCCGCTGCCGAGATCAGCGCGCTGCAGGCGGCGCTTGCCGCCGAGCATGCCGCCGCCTACGGATACGGCGTTGTCGGCGCGCACCTGACCGGCCATGCGCTCGCCACCGCGCGGGCTGACTGGGTCGCGCACCAGGTCGCCAGGGATTCCCTTGAGTCGATGCTGCAGTCCGCCGGTGCGACGCCGGTCGCGGCGGCCGCGGCTTACCGGCTGCCGCAGCGGGTGCACGGCACGGCCGCCGCTATCGCGCTCGCGGTCACCCTGGAAAACCGGGTCACCGCGGCGTACCTCGGCCTGGTGGCGGCGACCAGGCCGACGCTCAGGAAGTTCGGCGCGCGCGAAGTCGTGGCTGCCGCGATCAGAGCCGCCTCGTGGCGCGGGCACACCGTTGCCTTCCCCGGGTTCCCGGCTGGCGCGGTCATGCCCCCCAAGGCCGCCCGCGGGCAGTCAGGGCACGGCCGAACGCCGCCGCCATCCGGCTGAGCCTCGTGCCGCAGGCGGCGAGAACCAGCCAGCCAGAAAGCCAGCAGCCAGAAAGCCAGCAGCCAGAAAGCCAGCCGGAAGCCAGCAGCCAGCCAGGAAGCCAGCCGGGGAGCCAGCGGCTAGCCGCTGGCGGCGAGCACGCGGCTGATCAGGCTAGCCGCAGTGGCCAGGTCATCGCTGACCGCGATCCGCTCGGCCCAGGACCACCAGAACCACCAGTCGCCGTTCCGGCATGGCCCGGCATAGATGTCCTCGGCCAGAGCCGAGGCCGTCGGGTTGACCACGTGCAAGCTCGGCACCCGTCCTGGCGGTGTCGTCAGCCTGGCCCGCAGCCCGTGCCCGGCCAGCACCTCCGCGAGCCCTTCAAGCCGGTCCAGGTAGGCGTGCCACAGCTCGGCCGACCCGGGTGCCTGCCGGGTTTCCATGGTCATGAAGTCACCTTTGGTAGCTGATAGACAGCGCAGAGTGAAGCACTGTCCACTAGAATGCAGGCCAGACATGCGAGATGCAACATGCATTCAGTAATTCGCATCCCGTGATCTGGCGGCACTGGACGCCGTCATGCCGGCCTTGTCACACTGGACACAGGCTTACGCCTGACCACGCGGGGCACATTATCGACTCGTGACGTCGCCGCATGATGGCAGTATCTGAATCCCACGCGCTCGGCACGTCGCGCACCCGATCGCCCGCCGGGGGGTGACACATGGCAAACGAGCAGAGTCCGACCGTCAGGCGGCGTCGGCTGGCGCTCGAGCTCAGAAGGCTCCGCGAGGCCGCACGGCTCACTTGCGAAGAGGTTGCCGAGCACCTTGAGTGCTCGGCATCCAAGATCAGCCGGGTGGAGACCGGGCGGGTTTCTGTCTCGCCGCGCGATGTCCGCGACATGCTCGAGCTCTACGGAGTGCCCGCCCAGCAACGGGACAGCCTGGTCCAGCTGGCCCGCGATTCGCGCCAGAAGGGCTGGTGGCACGCCTTCAGCGACACGATCCAGCCGCAGTTCGCGACCTACGTAGGGCTGGAGAGCGCGGCGGCGGAGATCCGGGTCTACGAGGTCAACCTCATTCCCGGCCTGCTGCAGACCGAGGACTACGCCCGGACGATCATCAAGGCCGGGACGATGAACGGCAACCATGAAGACGTCGACCGCAAAGTTGCCCTGCGGATGGCCCGCCAGCCGGCCCTGACCAGGGACGATCCGCCCATGCTGTGGACCGTCGTGGATGAGGCCGCGCTGCGCCGCAGGGTCGGCGGTGCGGAGCTGATGCGCGCCCAGCTTGAGCACGTCCTGGACCTGTCCAGCCTGAAGAACGTCGCGATGCAGGTGATCCCGTTTGGCGCGGGCGCCCATCCGGCCATGGGCAGGCCGTTCGTCATCCTGGTGTTTCCCGAGCGGATCGACACCGACGTGGTCTACCTGGAAGACCTGACCAGCGCCTTCTACCTGGAGGACGTGGACGAGGTGGACCGCTACAACGTCTTCTTCAACCACCTGCGGGCAACGGCGCTGTCGTTCGAGGACTCCGCCGCGCTGGTCACGTCCGTGCTCAAGGAGCTATAGCCGCCCGCGAAACGGCCCGGCCCCGCAACCCGCCCGACGCGGCAGCGGCTCACCCGGGCGTGCCGGCCCTGTGACCGTTTCTCTCCTTTCCATCCCAAATGCCCGTTCCTAGCACAGCCGGAACGGCGTTCCGCCTGATGGATGTGGCTGCGGTATTCGCCGGCGCATACCAATCCTCCATCCACCATGCGGAACACCCACCACACGCACCATCAGCACCACAGGAGCCGCGGGCACCACAAGCCGCCCGGATCGGTCGCCTCGGCGGCACATCATGGCCGTGACTACGACAGCAAATTGACTACGACAGCAAAGTCCCATCCACGAGGTCGCGGGAGGGTGAGCGGCGGGCGGACTCAGCGCAGCGGAGCGGGAAGCGGCTCGGCGTGCAGCACCGTCAGCCGGGACACAGCGCGGGTCAGCGCGACATACAGCCGGTGCAGGCCGCGCGACTCCGCGGCCGCGATCCGGGCGGGCTCGACGACGATGACCTGGTCGAACTCCAGGCCCTTGGCGAGAGTGACCGGCACCAGGGTGAGCAGCCCGAGGCCGGCCTCGGCGTCGAGCACCGAATGCGGCAGGCCGACCCGGCCGAGCACGGCGGAGATCTCCGCCACCTGATCGTCAGCGGCGATCACCGCTGAGGAGCCTGGCCGGTCCAGCGCATCGGCGCAGGCCGCCGACAACGCGCCCGGCAGCGAGCTACCCGGCGCCGGAATTAGCACCAGGGAGCCGGCTTCCTGCCGGATGGAGCGGGCCGGGGCCAGGCCGGGGGCAATGTGGCCGAGCAGCTGGCTGGCGAAATCGAGGATCTGGCGCGGCACCCGGTAGCCGGTGTCGAGCACGCGCAGCCCGGCGTCCTGCTTGCCCAGGTTGGCCAGCAGCTGCTGCCAGCTTGGGGTGGCCCACGGCGTCGTGCCCTGGGCGATGTCACCGAGCACGGTCGCCGAGCCGGTCGCGCAGCGGCGGCCGATCGCACGGCACTCCATCGGGGACAGGTCCTGCGCCTCGTCGACGACCACGTGCGCCAGGCTGGGGGTGCGCTCGATGAGGTCGCGCGCCTCGTCGATCAGGACCGCGTCAGCGGGCGACCACCGGGCCGAGCCAGGTCCCCGCGGCGGCGTTGCCCAGCAGATCGCGGCCTGCTCGGCCGGGTCCAGCAGGCCGGCGCCCGCGCGCGCGAGCAGCGCGGGATCGGACAGCAGCCGCAGTACCAGCCGCAGCGGGTCGGTCTTCGGCCAGATCCGGTCGACCACGGCCCGCACCTGCCCGGTCCGGCGCACCGCCTCGTGCGTACGGTCGTCGCAGCTCTCCCCGGCCGCTTCCATCCTGGTCAGGATCACGTGCGCGATCCGGTGCGACAGCATCTCCCGGCCGGTCCCGTAGCGGACCCCGCGCAGCCGCAGCTCGTCAGCCAGCTCGGCAAGCTCGTGCGCGGGTACCCGCCAGCGCCGCGAGCCGCGGGCCAGCATGAGCGCCTCGGCCGGCTGGCCGATCTGCTCCCAGAGCGCCCGGCGCAGCACCGCTGCCATCCGCGCGTCGCCCTTGATCCGCGCCGCCGGCTCCGAGTCGGCCGCCCGGACCGGGACGGTGGCCAGCAGGTCGGTGACCGAGACCTGGGTGACATTGAGTTCGCCGAGGGCGGGCAGCACGTTGCGGATATACGACAGGAAAGCGCGGTTCGGCCCGACGACGAGGACGCCGCCGCGGTTCATCCGCTCCCGGTGCGCATACAGCAGGTAGGCAACCCGGTGCAGGCCGACGGCGGTCTTGCCGGTGCCGGGAGCGCCTTGCACGCACACCGTCCTGGCCGCGTCGGCGCGGACGATGTCATCCTGGTCCGGCTGGATGGTCGAGACGATGTCGCGCATCGGGCCGGACCTCGGCCGCTCGATCTCGTCGATCAGGATCCGGCTGAGCGGCGCGTCCGGCCGGCCTGCCTGCCCTGGTTCGCGCGGCCCGGCGCTGGTGAAGTCCTCATCCTCGTAGGCGGTCAGCTCGCCGCCGGAGAACCCGAACCTACGGCGGTGCGCCAGGCCCATCGGCTCAGCCTGGCTGGCCCGGTAGAAGGGCCGGGACACGGGAGCCCGCCAGTCGATCACGACCGGGTGGCCGTCCGGGTCGTGCACATGGCGCCGGCCAATGTGGAACTGCTCGCCGGGCAGCGCGCTGCCGATATCCGCCTGGCCGGGCGGCGGCTCGGGGCGACCGGAGTAGTCAAGCCTGCCGAAGAACAGCGGCGTGTCTGGCAGGTCGTGCAGCGCCTCGGCGCGCCGGTACAGATCGGCCTTCAGGTACTCCTCGGAGACCGGGTCGCCGCCGAGCGCGCGGAGTGACAGGACGTTCTCGCGCATCAGCCGCAGGAATTTCCGCGACGCCTGCAGGTGGGCGCGTTCCGCGGCGAGAACGGGATCGACGCGCCCGGCCGCCTCAGCAGCGGCAGCGGCGGCGGGACGGGACCTGGCCGGCGCTCCGTGGTCGGTGCCGCTGGCCGAGGGCATGCTTCATCACCTCGATGACATCGGGGGCTGGCACAGGGGCCAAGAGCCTAACAATGCCGACGGCGCTGGTCATCCGAATATTCCGCCGCCGGGCGGGTGCGGTCCCGGCGGATGACCGTGCGCGGGCCCGCCGGGTCAACATCGCCAGCCTGCGCCGACACCGCTGACACCGCCTGCGCCGACACCGCCAGCCTGCGCCGACACCGCTGACACCGCCTGCGCCGACACCGCCAGCCTGCGCCGACACCGCCAGCCCCGGCAGCAATAGCAGCCCCGGCAAACAGCCACAGCAACACCCGGGCCCAGGGGTCCCCAGCCGCTGACAAAGATCCTCTTACGCTGGTGATCATGAAAAGGCTGCTCGTCGCTAGACTCGCCGTGTGGCCGAGGCCAGGGATGCTGGCGCCCGAGATGCTGGTGCCCGAGATGCTCCTGCCCGAGATGCTCCTGCCCGAGATGCTCCTGCCCGAGATGCTCCTGCCCGAGATGCTCCTGCCCGAGATGCTCCTGCCCGGTTTGCGGCGCTGCTGACCGCGCAGGGACAGGAACTGCTCGGCTATCTCCAGCAGCAGGAGGGCTCTGCCAGCAGCGCATGCGGCTGGGGGCCAGGCTCCGCGCCCGGTATCCGGCGGACCTGGTCGCTGACGCGCTGACCCAGCATGAGCTCCGGCTGAAGGCCACCTCGAAGTTCACCCGGGCGATGCAGATGTACTTCACCCGGGCCGGCCTGGAGCAGGCGACGGCCGAGGTGGTGGCACGACACCGCACGGCCAGGTTCGCCGCCGCCAGCCGCGCGGCCGACCTGTGCTGCGGGATCGGCGGGGACCTCGTCGCGCTGGCCGGCGGCCGCAGCGTGCTCGCGGTGGACAGCGACCCGCTGGCGCTGCGGGTGGCGCGGGCGAACTGCGAGGTCTATGGCGTGGCCGGCAACGTCACCGCGCTGCAGGCCGACGTTCGCGACGTCGGCCTGCGCGGGGTGGACGCGGTTTTCATCGACCCGGCCAGGCGGGCAGGCCGGCAGCGGATGCGGACCGGGGACAGCGAGCCGCCGCTTGGCTGGTGCGTAAGCCTGGCCGGCCAGGTCAGCCAGGTGGGGATCAAGGCAGCGCCCGGCCTGCCGCATGCGGCGGTGCCCGCTGGCTGGGAGCTGGAATTCATCGCGGTAGGACGTGACCTGAAGGAGGCAGCCGCGTGGTCGCCGGCCCTCGCGGGGGCGTCCAGCCGGGCGACCATCCTGCCCGGCGGCCACACGATCACCCCCGACCCGGGCGAGCCGCCTGAGCTGCGGCTGCCCGGCGAGTTCCTGCTCGACCCGAATCCCGCGGTCACCAGGGCCGGCCTGGTGCAGGAGCTGGCGCGGATGCTGGGCGCCTGGCAGATCGACCGGCGGATCACCTTCCTGTCCGCTGGCACGGAGCTGCGCACCCCGTTCGCGCGGACGCTGCGGGTGATCGACTCGGCGCCGTGGCACCAGAAGAAGCTCCCGGCCAGGCTGCGGGCGCTCGACATCGGCGCGGTCGACATCCGCAGGCGCGGCCTGGCGGGCGACGTCGACCAGCTGCACCGGCGCCTCAGGCTGACCGGCTCGCGGCGGGCGATCCTCGTCATGACCCGGGTGCAGGACCAGCCCTGGGGGCTGGTCTGCCTGGACGCCGGCGGTTCCTGAGCCGGCCCGCCGCGCAGCGGGCTGGCCCGGCGGCACTGCGCGCTGGCCCGGCGGCACTGCACTGCGGGCTGGCCCGGCGGCACTGCGGGCTGGCCCGGCGGCACTGCGGGCTGGCCCGGCGGCACTGCGCGCTGGCCCGGGCGGAGCCGCGCAGCGGGCTAGCCCCGGGCGGGGGCCGGCCAGAGCGGGGCAGCGGCCGAGACGGCTCGTTACTCCCGGGGTTCATGATCCGGCCGGAACGCCCGCAGTTTCCTGACGGCCTCGCGACCCGTCAGGGCCCGGGATTCATGATCCGGCCGGAACCGCCGCAGTTTCCTGGCCGGCCCGCGCGACCGTCAGGGCCCGGTGTCCGGCCAGAGCCAGTGAAACCCGCAGACGGCCCTTTCCAGGGACCGCAGGTAGCGGTGGGTCGAATGCTGGACGTCCAGCGTCACTCGCTCCTGCTCCTTGATCTCCCCTTCCAGCCCGTCCCAGACCGCCCACCAGACGCTGTCCGGCAGCCTGCCCGGGTGGAACTCGACGCGGAGATCACAGTTCTCCAGGCGGCCCAGCGCGGCGCGGCGGAACATGCGCTCTTGCGGGTCCGCCAGGTTGCCCGGATAGCTGTACGAGGTCAGGTACTCCAGCGTGAGGGTCTCGCCGCGGTCAAGCACCTTGGACAGCGGGATGTCGGTGGCATAGACGCCTTCCCTGATCCGGTACAGGGAGCCGGCCGGGTCGCCGCAGCCCTGCCCGGTTTCCAGGGTGATCGTGTTCGTGTCGTACAGGTAGGGGATGCTTTCCAGCCCGTCGACCAGTGACTCGATGACCTGGAGCGTGCGGGTGGAGCAGAGGCGGCCGTCGAATCCCACGTAGACGTGGTCGTGCAGGGACAGCGTCTGGTGCCTGCGCGGGCCAAGCGCGGCGGCGACCTCAGCCACGCTGTCGGACGGCAGGGCGCTTTCGCCAGCCAGGACGCTGATCGCCGCGGAGCCCGTCCAGAGCCGCCAGAGACGGTCCTGCTCCTGCTCGGTGAACCCGAACGCGTCGATGAACAGCGAGAGGGTCCCGCGGCTGAGCAGGCGGCCGGTCAGCGAGCGGGCGACGGTGTCCTTGATCTGGTGCGCGACCACATCGCCGTGACCTTCCTCGCGAGGGTTGTTCCAGAGGTACCTGGCGAGCGTCTCGGCGACGGCGAGCTGGTTGATCTCGCCAGCCCGGATCCGCACCGCGCGCTGCTCCCACATGCGCCGGTACCGGCCGGGCCGGTACAGCAACTCGCGCAGGTAGCTGGCCGCCACCTGACGGCCGGCCGAGGAGGGGGGCTCGGTCACGGCGCTGCATCCCGGTCTGTGCGAACTTACTGCGACATTTACTGGCTACCTTACGACCGCGGGTTCGCGTGCGAGGTGAGAGCCGCTTGACGGCATGCCGGGAGGGTCCCGGGCTGCCCCGGGACGGCAGGCATGGGCGGGGTCTTCGGGAGGGGTGGCCAGGCCACCAGGGGGGGTGGTGGCCCGGCCACGAGGCCACGTCGCCGTCAACGCGGGCTGGTAGCGGGCCGGGGCAACGGGGGCCGGGTTACCCGGTCAGAACAGCACCGACATGAACGTCCCGGCCTCGGCGAAGCCGACCCGCCGGTAAGCGGCGCGGGCCGGGATGTTGAAGTCGTTGACGTACAAGGTCACCACCGGCGCGATCCGCGCCAGCGCGATCTGCACGACCGCGGCCATCCCGTGCGCGGCGAGGCCGCGCCCGCGCAGGTCCGGCGGCACCCACACCCCCTGCACCTGGCAGGCATGCGGGGTCACCGAACCCACCTCGGCCTTGAAGATGACCCGCCCGTCCTCGATCCGGGCGAACGAGCGCCCGGCCCTGATCAGCTCCATCACCCGCGTCCGGTACGCCGCGCCGCCGTCCATCCCGATCGGCGAGACGCCGACCTCCTCGGTGAACATGTCCACGCTGGCGGGCAGCAGGATATCGATCTCGCCCGGCCGGACGGCGCGTACCAGCGGATCCGCCGGAACCAGCGGGTCGCCCGAGATGGCAAGCACCGGCTGCGCGGCCCTGACCTCGCGGGGGCGGCCCCAGTGCGGCGAGAGCAGGCCCCACAGTTCCTGGACGGTCGGCGCCGGCCCGACGATCGATGAGCAGCGGCGGCCCTGCAGCCGGGCCCGTGCGGCGAACGCGGCGACCGCGGCTGGCGTAGCGGCGACCGGCACGAGGTTGGCGCCGGAGTAGCACAGCGCCGTCAGCCGGCCGCCGTCGGAGTACCCCCACAGCTGGGCACCGAGCCTGCCGGGATCCAGGCCGGCCGCCCGCAGCCGCGCGCTGACGAAGACGTTGGTCACGGCATCCCGGTCGCAGATGAGCAGCGCCTCGTCGCGATCGCTGTCGGTCAGCAGGCGCAGCGACGAAGACTTCCACGTCCTTGTGCGCAGCACCCTCCAAGGGTAACGGCTGCGCCATTAATTGCGGCCGACCAGGCAGTGGCGTCCCGCAGCCCGGCAGGCGCGAGCGGGCGCGAGCGGCCCGCGCCGCAGCACGAGCGGCCGCGCCGCAGCGCGAGCGGCCCGCGCCGCAGCGCGAGCGGCCGGCGCCGCAGCGCGAGCGGCCCGCGCGGTGGCGGCCGCGTCAGCCGAGCGGGGGCGGGGGCAGCGCCGGGCAGGTGGCGTTGACCAGCCCCGGCCCCTGCGGCAGCGCTCCGGTGGCGAGGTAGCGGTTCAGGTAGCCGTCCACGCAGGTGTTGGGCGGGCTGCTCAGGGACTGGCCGTGATTACCGCCGCCCTTGACCACGACCATCCGCGCCGTCGGCAGCGCCCGGTGGGCCCGCTGCGCGCCCGCGTACGGCGTGGCGGCGTCCAGGGTGCCCTGGATCATCAGGATGCCGGGCAGCCCCCGGCCCCCGATCCGCAGCGGGTGCGCGGGACCGTGCACCGGCCAGAACGCGCAGGCCGCGTTGAACCAGGCGTTGTCCCAGGCCAGGAACGGCGCGGTTGAGTACACCTTCCTGGTGTCGGCGTCCCATCTGGCCCAGTTGCGCGGCCAGCTGACATCACTGCACTCGGTCGCGTTGTAGACGGCGAACTCGTTCTCGTGCTGCCTGCCTCCCGCCTGGTAGGCCGCGACCAGCCTGGCGCTGTTGCCCTGATGCAGGTAGGCGGCCAGCGCTATGCCGAGGTCAGGCCAGACGCTGTTCGAGTAACCCCCGACAACGAACGTGTCGTCGTACTCATCCGGGCCGACCTGCACACCGCTCGAGAGCCGGACCGGATGCGCGGCCAGTTGCCGCCGCGCCCGGTACCAGGCCCGGCTCACCTGCGCCCTGGTCGAGCCAAGCCGCAGCACGGCGTCGTGCGAGGCGGCCCAGGAGAAGAACGCCTCCAGCCGGCCCTGGAACGCGTAGTCCTGGTCGATGTTGTCCTGGTACCACACTCCGGTGGGGTCGACCGTGCTGTCCAGGACCATCCGGCGGACGCGGCTGGGGAACATGGTCGCGTACACCTGGCCGATGTAGGTGCCGTAGGAGTAAGCGAAGTAGCTGACCTGCTGCTGGCGCAGGGCCGCCCGGATCGAGTCGATGTCCCTGGCGTTGTCCTGTGTCGTCAGGTGGGGCAGCAGCCAGCCGTACTTCCGCTCGCAGTCGCGGGCGTAGGTCCTGGCGCGGCCGATCAGCACCTGCTCCGCTGCCCTGGTCGCCGGGATGTAGTCGGGCCGCGCGCCGCCGAAGAACGACGGCTCGCAGTGCAGCGCCGGCACGGAAGCCCCGACGCCCCGGGGGTCGAAGCCGACGATGTCATACCTCGACGCGACCGACGGGTCCAGGCCGTCCGCCACGGTCGCGGCCAGGCCGAGGCCGGTGCCGCCGGGGCCGCCCGGGTTGACCAGCAGTGCGCCCAGCCGGCCGGACGGCGCCGTGGCCGGCACTTCGGAGAGCGCCAGGGTGATCTTCCTGCCGCCCGGGTGGCGGTAATCAAGCGGCACGCTCAGGCTGGCGCACCGCAACGAGGCCGCCAGCGCGCTGCAGCGGTGCCAGGTCAGGCGCGGCGGCGGGCCGGCGGGCTGCGTGCCTGCGGCAGGCGAAGTGCCCGCCGCCGACTGGCCCGCGGCCTGCTGGCCGGCCGGCGATGATCCGCCGCTGCAGCCGGACAGCGCGACGGCAACGGCGGCCAGGGCGGCCAGGGCGGCGGCAGCCCTTGCGGCGGGCAGGTCATTCCTCATGGGGTCATCCTGCCCGATCAGGGCGACCGCTCCGGCGGCCAGGCGGCTGATCAGATCAGACCGGTATGAACTCGATCCCGGCCAGCTCGCAGAAGACGCGCCAGTCCGCGGCGTGATGGCCGAGGTTCATCACCTCGTGATGCGGGCCGCCCGCCCGCAGCCAGCCATTCAGGCAGGCGCGCACCCCGGACGCCGGGCGGAACTGGCCATACGGCATCTCCAGCGCGGGCAGTTCCTGGCTGTCCAGGTTCTCGCCCTCGGCGACGACCAGCCGGAACCGCTCGCCTTCCAGCGACACCAGCGTGGCCAGCGTGGCCGGCCCCGGCTGGTACTGGAACAGGAAAGTCGGCGGATCGGCCAGCTTGCCGATGCCGAGCGGCCGCTTGATCAGCCGGACCGGGCGGTCGGTGCGCGCGATCTTCCAGTTGCCCTCGCCCATATGGCTCTGCAGGATCGAGTCGGACGGGAAGTCCATCGCGTACATCTCGGTGAAATGCGCGTCGCCGATCAGCGTGTGGCCGGCCGAGACCAGGCAGGCGGTCAGCACGTCGCCCTCGGCCGCGTAGCCGTATCCCTTGGCCATCAGGCTGGACGCGGCGGCCAGCGGCAGCCTGCTGAACCTGCCATCCTCGCCGATCGCGTCGAAATGGGCGGTGTACGCGCCGAACCCGCGCTCGGCCAGGATCTGCTCGATCGCCACCTGCATCCGCGCGTGATCCTCGCGCTCCTCGGCCGACAGCCGGGGGTCTATCTCGAAGTTCGCGTCCTCGAACGCGATCACCTCGGCGGCCTGCTGGCCGGTCACCGCGAGCATTCCCCGGTACATGTCACCGGGCGCGACCGCCAGGATTTCCGGGCCCAGGCTCCTGATCAGGGCGCTCTCGTCAACCCTGATGTCGCCCATGTCGTTCATCGCGTACCCGAAGATCGCGACCTTCAGCGACTTCCATGCCGTGACGGCGGCCGCGGCGCGGGCCCACCGGCCGACGTCGGCCCGGAACGAGTCGGCCTTCCAGTCGTCGGTCGCCACGGCGAACCGCCGCCCGGCGCGGACCATCGCGTTCGCGGTGTCCTGCGCGCCGTGCACGCCCTGGTTGTAGGTCATGTCGGCCATGTCCCAGGCCGGCGTGACGTTCGGCTCCGGCTGGATGTTCGCCAGCAGGACCGGCAGCCGGGACTCGGCGAGCAGCCGGGCGACCCGCATGGCCGGCCCGTAGGTGAGCATCACGACCATGACCCCGTCGAGGTCGGCGTTCTCGAACCCGCGCATCTCGCGTTCCGCGTCCTCGCGGTACTTGACCGGCTTGCTCGGGATGAACTCGGCCACGTCGGCCAGGTGCGCGGCGATCTCGGCGGCGTAGCCCGCCTGCCGGTGGGCTATCCCCGGGATCATTTCGTCGTAGAGGTCCTGCATGATTCCCAGGATCCCGATGCGCGGCTTGCGGCCGGTCATGGCGACAACCTCCATTTCTTACGAGTGTCAGCGGGCAGCTGCCCGCGGCTTGGTCAGCGCTGGCCGTAGTGATCTTTGTATCGCCGGTGGAGCGCGTCCACCTGGTCAGCGGACAGTGCCGCCGGGGACCCGAGCATGCGGGCAAGGTGCACGGTGCGGGCCGCGTCCTCGCACATCACCGCGGCCTTGACCGCGTCGCGGGCGCTCTGCCCGACCGTGAAGACGCCGTGGCTGCGCATGATCACGGCGGGCGAGCGGTGACCGTCCAGCGTGGCCACGACCCCGCGGCCGATCTCGTCCCCGCCGATCAGCGCGAACGGGCCGACTGGTATCTCGCCGCCGAACTCGTCGGCCATCGCGGTGAGGACGCAGGGAATCGGCTCGCCCCGGGCGGCCCAGGCGGTGGCGTAGGTGGAGTGGGTGTGCACTACCCCGCCGACCGCCGGCATGTGCCGGTACACGTAGGCATGGGCCGCGGTGTCGCTGGACGGGCTGAGCCGGCCGTCCGTCCGCCTTCCCGACAGGTCGCAGACCACCATCGACTCCGGGGTCAGGTCGTCATAGGACACCCCGCTCGGCTTGATCACCATCAGTCCGGCGCCGGGAACCCGGGCGGACACGTTCCCCGACGTCCAGGCGACCAGGTTGTTCCTGACCAACTCGGCGTGCAGCGCGCAGACCTCGCGGCGGACCGCGGCGATGAGATCGCCATCCGGGGCAGCGGTCGCAGCGCCGGCCGGGGCGTCGGCGGCGCCAGTGCCGCCTGGCGAGGCGCCGGCCGTCATCGCTGGACCGCCGGGCTGCCCAGCGTCCGCTGCCGGAGGGCGCGGAGCCGGTGCAGGACCTCGTTGCCGCCGCGGCCGAAGTAGTCGTGCAGCAGCAGGTACTCCGCGTACAGCTCGTCGTAGACGTCAGCGGCCCGCTGGTCGGGGACATAGACGCCGGGCTGCTTGCGGCCCATCGCCAGCGCGGCCGCCGGGACATCCGGGTAGGCCCCCGCCGCGACGGCCGCGTGCAGGGCGGAGCCGAGCGCCGGGCCCTGCTCCGAGCCGATCAGGCTCAGCGGCCGGCCGGTCACGTCCGCGTAGATCTGCATGATCGCCTCATTCCGCATCAGCCCGCCGGCGATCACCAGCTCGGTGACCGGCACGCCGGACGAGGAGAACGCGTCAATGATGGCCCTGGTCCCGAACGCCGTCGCCTCGATCAGCGCCCGGTAGATCTCGTGCGGCCTGGTGGCCAGGGTCAGGCCGGCGATCACGCCGGAGAGATGGTGGTCGACCAGGACGCTCCGGTTGCCGTTCAGCCAGTCGAGGGCGACCAGGCCGTGCGCGCCGGCCGGCTGCGCGATGGCCTCGGCGGACAGCAGCTCATGGACCGAGACGCCGCGTTCCGCTGCCGCGTCCAGGTACGCGGGCGGGACGGCATGGTCAACGAACCAGGCGAAGATGTCCCCGACGCCGCTCTGGCCCGCCTCGTAGCCCCAGAGCCCGGCGATGATCCCGCCGTCCACCACGCCGCACATGCCGGGCACCTCGGCCAGCTGGGCACCGTTCATCACGTGACACGTCGACGTGCCCATGATCGCGACCAGCTGGCCCGGTTCCGTGGCGCAGGCGGCCGGCGGAGTGACGTGCGCGTCGACATTGCCCGCGGCGACGGCGATCCCCTCGGGCAGGCCGGTCCACTCTGCCGCCTGGCTGGTCAGCGAGCCGGCCCGGGCGCCAAGCGGCAGCACCGGGTGCTCCAGCTTGTCCGTGGCGAACGAGGCGAACCGCGGATCGAGCGCGGCCAGGAACTCGCGGGAAGGGTAGCGACCGTCCTGCCGGATGCCCTTGTACCCGGCCGTGCAGGCGTTCCTGGTTTCCGCCCCGGTCAGCTGCCAGATGATCCAGTCGGCCGCCTCGATCCACCGCTGCGCGCGGGCGTAGATCCCGGGATCCTCCTCCAGCAGCTGCAGTGCCTTCGCGAACTGCCACTCCGCCGAGATCTTGCCGCCGTACCTGGCGATCCATGGCTCGGCGCGCTCGTGCGCCAGGGCATTGAGCCGGTCCGCCTGCGGCTGGGCGGCGTGGTGCTTCCAGAGCTTCGGGTACGCGTGCGGGTCGCCGGCCAGCCCGGGCAGCTGGCACAGCGGCGTGCCGTCCCGCAGCACCGGCATCACGGTGCAGGCGGTGAAATCGGTGCCGATGCCGATGACCGCGCCCGGGTCGATCCCGGCCTGGCTGATCGCGGCGGGCACCGCGTGCCGCAGGACGTCCCGGTAGTCCTCCGGGTCCTGCAGGGCCCAGTCGGGCGGCAGCTGCTCGCCGGTGGCGGCGAGCGTGTCGTCCATCACGCCATGGCGGTACTCGCGCACCGCGGTGCCCAGTTCCGCGCCGTCGCGGACCCGGACGACAAGCGCCCGCCCGGACAGCGTGCCGAAGTCCACGCCGATGACGCAAGCGTCGTTGTTAGCGCTAACAGCCATGCCTGCCCCGACCCATCCGTTACTCCCCTTCCTGACCTGCCAAAGCCGACAGTACGACCCTGCCGGGGCCGGCGGTCAACGCCGGTACCGGGTCGCGCTTGACCGCACGACGAGTTCAGGTACGACCGGCAGCCGAGAGCCCGCCGAGTCGTGCCCGGCGATCCGGTCCACCAGCAGGCGCAGCGCACGCCTGCCGAGCTCGCCGAAGTCCTGCCGGACCGTGGTGAGAGGGGGCAGGAAGAACGCGGCCTCGGGGATGTCATCGAACCCGACCACGCTGACATCCTCCGGCACCCGCCGTCCCCGCTCGGCCAGCGCGCGGAGCAGGCCGAGCGCCATGTGGTCGTTGGCGCAGAAGACGGCGGTCACGTCGGGCGTCCGGGCGAGCTCGTGACCGATCTCGTAGCCTGACCGCGACGACCAGTCCCCGGCGAGCACATTGGGCTCGGCCGCGCCCGCCGCCCGGAGCGCCTGCAGCCAGCCGTCGGTGCGCTCGCGGGCATCCAGCCAGGAGCCAGGACCGCCGACGTGGTGAACGGTCTCGTGGCCGAGATCGAGCAGATACTGGGTCGCGCGGGCCGCCCCGGCCGCGTTGTCCACCGCGACCGAGGCAATCGGCGCCCTAGTGCCGCACCCGACGGCGACCAGCGGCACGTGCGCGGGGACGCCGTTCAGCGCGGCAACGGCCGACGTCTGCGGCGCGATGACGATGATTCCCTCCACGGCCTGGCCGAGAAACCGGTCCACCGCGTCGAGCACCCCGCGGTGGTCGAGCGCCGGCAGGCTGGCGATACTGACGAAGTACGCGTGCCGGGCGGCCCGCTCGATGCCATAGAGCATCGAGGCCGGGCCGTAGAGGGTGGTATCGAAGCTGATCACGCCCAGGGTGTGAGTCCGGCGGGTGACCAGCGTCCGCGCGGCCGCGTTCGGCCGGTAGGCTAGCTCGCGGATCGCCGCGAGTACTTTCTCCCTGGTCTGCGGCCGGACATTGGGGTGCTGGTTGAGTACCCGCGAGACGGTCTGGTGGGAGACGCCGGCGAGCCGTGCCACGTCCGCCATCACCGGCGGCCGGGCAGTACCTTCGACTCGGGTCTGGCCGGTTCGCGCAGGCGCCACGCCTCACCTCCCGTCGGGCCCGGGACACACCATCGTCCCAATGCGATGACGTGAAGTGATTGTTATCGCTCACAACGTGACGGTCAAGTTCCGGCCATGACACATAACGTGGGATGGCCGGAATCCAGTAGGAACCTTGGAATCCTTAGCAGAGAAGTTTTATCCGGGCCAAGCCGGCGCCATCTTAACCACACGGACATCCACGGCCGGTCGAACCCTCAGGAACCAGATAATACGCGGCCCGCCAGCAGACCCGGGCCGCTCAGCCCGCAGTCCCCGGCCGCTCTGCAGACGGCGAGGCCAGCCCGGCCCGCAGTGGCCCGCTCCGCCCGCCGGCCGGGTAAGCCGGCGGGCGAGCGCGCCCGCCGGCCCTCAGCCGGTTCGCCCCTGGCCGCCGAACAGGCCGAGTAGCGGGCCGCTCAGCCAGCCGGCGCCTGGCCGCCCGGCACGCGGCGGGGCCAGCTCCGGCCCACCGTAGGCCGCTCACTCACTCAGCCAGCCGCACCGGGTAGGTCAGCGGGTGAGCCGGCCCGCCAACGCTCAGCCAGCCGGCGCCTGGCCGCCCGGCACGCGGCGGGGCCAGCTCCGGCCCACCGTAGGCCGCTCACTCAGCCAGCCGGACCGGGTAGGTCAGCGGGTGAGCCGGCCCGCCGACGCTCAGCCAGTCGGCGCCTGGCCGCCCGGCACGCGGCGGGCGCCTGCCGACGGCGTCGCGTCCAGGAACCGCGGCGGGCGCCAGCCCCGGCGGCCGAATTCATCGCTGACCGAAGCCCGGACCCGCGCTGAGTCCGGCGCGCCGACCAGCGCGATCACCGATCCGCCGAACCCGCCGCCGATCATCCGCGCGCCGAGTGCGCCCGCATCGGTGGCGGTGCCGACCGTCACGTCCGCTTCCGGCCAGGAAATCTGGAAATCGTCGCGGAGCGACACGTGTGAGGCGGTGAGCAGGGCTCCGGCCGCGCTCAGCCGGCCGGCCCTGAGCAGGCTCACGGTCTCGATGACGCGCTGGTCGTCGGTGAACACATGCCTCGCCCTGCGGGCCAGCACCGGGTCAGCCAGCCGGGCAAGCTCCGATACATCCGCGATGTCCCTGAGCGACCGCAGGCCGAGCGCCCGCGCGGCCCGCTCGCATTCACTGCGCCTGCTCGCGTAGTCACCGCCGGCCAGCCGGCGCCGTGCGCCAGTGTCGATCACGAGCAGTTCCAGGCCGCTGCCGGCCGGGTCGAAGGGAACAGCGGCGCCCTCGGATGTGCGGCAGTCGAGCAGCAGCGCGTGGCCTGGCTGACAGAGCAGCGAGGCGGACTGGTCCATGATCCCGGTGGGCACGCCGACGAACTCGTTCTCGGCGCGCTGGGCGATCAAGACCAGCTCGGACCGGGGCACGGCCAGGTCGTGCAGGTCGGTCAGGGCGAGCGCGACCGCGCATTCCAGCGCGGCCGATGACGAAAGGCCCGCGCCGCGCGGCACGTCGGAGTCGATGACCAGGCTGACGCCCCTCACCGGGTGGCCAGCCGCGCGCATTGCCCAGACAACCCCGGCCGGATACGCGGCCCACCCGGGAATCGCGCCAGGTGCCAGCGAGTCAAGCGGGATGACCGCGTCGCCGTCCGGCACCTGGCGCGATCGCAGCTCGATGACGTCATCGTCGCGGCGGCCCGCCACCGCCAGCGTTCCCCGGCTGAGCGCGAAGGGCAGCACGAAGCCCTCGTTGTAGTCGGTGTGCTCGCCGATCAGGTTGACCCGGCCAGGGGCGTGCCAGCCGCCCTCGGGAGGCACGCCATAGGAATCCTGGAACCACCCGGCGCAGTCACGGAACCAGGCGGCAGCGTGCTCGGCGGCAGCCTGCTCGATGGCGGAAACGCGATCTGCGGCGGAGTGCCTGGTCAACGTTCAGTGACCCGGGCTGCGGCTGGCGCGGCGGGAGCGGGCAGCTTGGCTCGCGCCGTCCGCCGCTTCATAGGGCCGTCCGCCGTCTCATCTGGCCTCCCGCAGCCTCAGCGCCGCCGTCTCCGGCACCACGTCGTTGATCCAGACTCCCATCCCGGACTCCGTCCCGGCCAGGTACTTCAGCTTGCCTGGCGCGCGCCGGACCGACATCACCCGCAGGTGCAGCCCGAACTCGCTCTTCGAAGCGGCGTCACCGGCCGGCGCCTGGTACCAGGCCGCGATGTAGGGCGGCGGGCTGCCGAAGAGCGCGTCGAGGCGCAAGAGCACATCCAGGTAGAGCTCGCAGAAGGCATCGCGTGCCGCGTCGCCGAGCGCTGGCAGGTCAGGCACCCGCACCGCCGGGAAGAGCAGCACCTCGTACGGCCACCTCGCCGCGGCGGGCACGAACGCCGTCCAGTGCTCGTTGCTCGCCACCACGCGGCTGCCATCCGATAGCTCGCTGGCGACGACAGCGTCGAACAAGTTGCCATGACCCCTGCGTGCGTACGCTCGCGCCTGGCCGAGCAGCTGCCTGGTCCGCGGCGTCACGAACGGGAAGCCGTAGATCTGGCCGTGCGGGTGGTGCAGCGTGACGCCGATCTCCTCGCCCTTGTTCTCGAAGCAGTACACCTGCCGGATCCCGTCCATCGCGCCGAGCACGGCCGTGCGATCTGCCCAGGCCTCCACTACCGTGCGCGCGCGGCGCGGCGTCAGGTAGGCGAAGGCGGAGTCATGATCAGCGGTGAAGCAGACGACCTCGCATCGCCCGATCGCCGGCCGCCGGGCGGTCAGCATGCCATCGCCCCGGGCCGGGAAGGCGCCGGACGGGATGCCGCCGGACGGGATGCCGCCGGGCTCGACGGCGCCGGGCTGGACGGCGCCGGGCTCGATACTGCCGGGCAGGACGCCGCCGGGCTCGACGGCGCCGGGCTCGATACTGCCGGGCAGGACGCCGCCGGGTGGCCCGTGCCCCGCCCCGTAAAGCGAGGGGAACCTGTTCTCGAACACGACGACGTCGTAGTCGGACGCGGGTATCTCGGTCGGCCGCCCCGGCTTCGACGGGCAGAGCGGGCACTGCTCCTGCGGCGGCAGGAAGGTCCGGCCTTGCCGCTGAGCGGCTATCACCACCCATTCGCCGACGAGCGGGTCACAGCGTAGCTCCGACTCCGGCCCGGCGCCGGCCCTGAGATCCCGCGGGTCGCGCACCCGTGCGCGGCCCGACCCCGGGGCCTCGTCGAAGTAGATGATCTCGCGGCCGTCGGCTAGCCGCCCGCTGCTTTTCCAGACTTGCGCGGATCCCGCGGTGGTCGAGGATCCCGCAGTGGGCTCAGGCACTGCGCTGGCGTTCCTCCAGCGCGGCGCGGTACTCGGCGATCACGATGTCGTTCAGCTCCTGGACCGAGGTGTCCTTGGCCATCTTGTCGAGGGTGATCCCGCCATGCTGCAGCAGGTTCACCCGGTCGCAGATCTCCAGGACCTGCCCGTAGTTGTGCGCGATGATGATGACCGAGACATCGCCCTGGCGCTTCAGGTCGCGGACCAGGTCAAGGATGAGCGCCGCCTCCTTCGCGCCCATCGCGGCCAGCGGCTCATCCAGCAGCAGGATCTTGGCGTCCGAGTACACCGCCCTGGCCACTGCGATGGCCTGGCGCTGCCCGCCGGACAGCTTGGCGACCTGCACATCGACCGACCGGATGCCCACCCCCATGTTCGCCAGGTACTCCTTCGCCAGGCGGCGCATGGACTTGTTGTTCAGCAGCGGCCAGCGCACGCGCTCGCGCTTGAGGAACATGTTGTGGTACACGGTCAGCTCGTTGATGAGCGCGAGATCCTGGTAGACCGCGTCCACCCCGAGCGACCTGGCATGATCGACCGACTTGAACGTGACTTCGTCGCCGTTCAGCACGATCCGCCCCGAGTCGGGGTGCTGGAAGCCGCACAAGATCTTCAGCAGGGTCGACTTGCCGGCCCCGTTGTCGCCGATCAGGCCGAGTACCTCGCCCCTGGCAAGGCGCATGTTCACGTCGATGAGGGCCGTTACGGCGCCGAATCGCTTGCTGATGTGCTCGATCCGGAGCACGTCTTCTTGCCGCACCTCAGGTTCTTGCTGCATCTCAGCGCTCATCAGGTCTTGCCTCCCCTTCGGAGCCGCGCCAGCTGCACGTTCGCGATCATGGCGACCAGGATCGCCGCGCCGAGGATGACGAAGAACGGATTGGCGCTGATACCGAGCAGGTTGAATCCGTCCGTCAGGATCGCCAGCACCAGCGAGCCGAAGAATGCGCCGATGACCGTGCCGGATCCGCCGGCCAGCGCCGTTCCGCCGATGACAGCGGCGGCCACCGCGTAGAACATCGGCGTGTACCCGCCGGAACTCGGGTCGATCGAGTCCGTGCGGAACGCCTCCTGCATCCCGACGAGGGCGCCCATGAAGCCCGTGATCATGAAGCTGCCCATCTTGATGTTGGCCGTCCTGATGCCGGCCTCGGCGGCGCCGAGAATGTTGCCGCCGGTCGCGATGGTGTGCAGACCCCATCGGGTGCGAGTCAGCACGATATGGAAGATCAGCACGAGCACGACCGCCCAGGTGATCTCGGCCCAGGCAAAGGTGCCGATCCAGTGCCCGATCCCCTCGGCCTTGGGCGGGATGTTCACCGGCACGGCGTTGGAGGTGATGAGCATGATCCCGTAGAGGACAAACCCGGTCCCGAGCGTGGTGATGAACGACGGCACCCGCAGGAAGATCGTGATGAACCCGTTGACCGCGCCCGCCCCGATGCCCATCAGCAAGGCGATCAGCACGGCCAGGACTGCCGGGACGCTGTAGAAGTCGATCAGGTAGTGCATGAGGAACGCCGAGAAGGCGAAGATGAACCCCACCGACAGGTCGATCTCGCCGCAGACGAGCAGCAGCACCTCCCCGATGGCGAGGATCGCGACCGGAGCCGTGATCTGGGAGATGTTGATGAGGTTGTCTCTGGTCGAGAACGCAGGCGCGGCAACCTGGAAGTAGATCACGAGCGCGACGACGACGATGAACACCGTCGCCTCGCGCTGCTCGGCGAAGATCACCAGGCCGCGCCGGATATGTGACCAGAAGTTGCCGGATGGCGGTCCGCCCCCGGCGGGACTCACCACCCCGGGGCTGCGTTCGGCAGTTTCACTCACGGGCCGTCCCGTCCTGTTCCTCGTTCGAGTTACCCGCAGGCAGCGGGGACTGTCTGCGGGATGCGGCCCAGCCACCCGCTGCCTGCACGTCCTACCCTCGATGATCCTCCTTGACCATTACCGAGCCGCTGCGTGGCCCGCTCAGGCGATCGGGCCGGACCGCGAGATCAGCTTCTGCGAGGTCGACGAGCCCTCGAACCTCGACGTGGTGTTCTGGTAGGGGCCGACGTTGGCCTTGGTGACGAAGGTCAGGCCGGTGTTGGTCTCCGCCGGCGCCACCAGGCCGCCGGAGAGGTTGAACATGAACAGGGCGATGACCGGCAGGAATCCCTGCAGGTACGGCTGCTGGTCGATGGTGAAGTCCAGGAAGCCGCCCTTGATCGACGACAGCGTCTGCGGGGTCAGGTCGAATCCGCCGGAGGCGACCTTGCCCTGCAGGCTGTACTTCTTGATGATCGCGCCGACGGTCTGGGTCGAGCCGGCGTCAACGGCGAAGATGCCCTTGAGGCTGGACTTGTGCGCCAGGATGTAGGCGTTGATCGTGGTGTTCTCCTGCGGCAGCTCGGCGCCCGAGGTCACCGAGGTGAAGTTGATGCCCTTGCCGGACGCCTTGATCGCGGACTTGGCGCCGTCGATGCGCGGCTGGATGTTCGACGCGCCCGGCGTGGCGATGAAGCCCACCGCATTGCCGCCATTGGCCATCTGCGGCGCCGCCACGATCCGCTGGCCGAGGGCCTGGCCCGACGCGAAGAGATCCTGGCCGATGTAGGCCAGCCGGTTGGTTCCCGTGTCGCTGGGGGCATTGCCGTCGGCGTTGTACGAGACGACCGGGATGCCGGCGTTCATCGCCTTGGACGTCGGGGTCTTGAACGCCGTCGCGCTGATGACCGCTACCGCGATCCCGTTCGCGCCCGCCGAGATCCCCGACTGCATCGCGCTGACCATCTGCGGCACGTTCGAGTTCGCCGAGCCGGTCCAGGAGGGCTTGGGGATGCCGAGCAGCGCGGCGGCGTCTTGCAGCCCGTATTGCGTGGGCACGAAGAACGGGTTCGTCGTGACGTGGTTGACGAAAACGAACTTCCACGGCGGGGTCTTCGGGAAGTTCCCGGCCGCGCTCGCCGCGGCGCTACTGCTACTGCCGCTGCTGGCGGTGCCGCTGGACGCGCAGGCGGCCAGCAGCGCGGACGCCGCCGCGGTCGCGCTGACCAGCCCGGTGCCCTGGAGCAGGCGGCGGCGGGTCGGCCCGTCCTTCATGTTGAGCGTTTCGATTGCTTCTTCGACCTTAGGGTTCACTTTGCCCATGACAAAAACCTCCGGATTATGTCCTCGGGGCAGAATGCTGCCCCACGTCGTGGCCGGGCTGGCTGCTCGGGATGATGACGACCTCGCTGCCGTCGGCAGCAGGCCGCGTCGTTGTGCGGTGCCAGGCGGAAGCCTGGATCCTGGCCATGGGTCCCCGGCAGGCTTTGCCGTCGCTCATGGCCACCTGACTTCCTGTCTCGTGGCTATCCGTCGGGATCCACCTGAGGCCGGGCGTCGACGGAGCTGTCCGGTGCTCGGCCGCTCGCGAGCGCTGGGCGGTGACATCATACCGGCGGCGCGGCCTGACCGCGCTGCCCAGTGTGAGCGCTCACACGCTTGCTCGCTCGATAACGACAAAGCCGTGATGCCATAAGCTAGAACAGCCAGACTTGCTCGTCAATGAACAACTCTCACCAGATACGAACATGTGATCCTCGCGATCTGGCCGGCGCGAGGCAGCGGCGACCAGCCGGCCAGTCCGCGGCGCGGGAAGGCACCAGAGATGCTCGCCAAGCACCGGCAGTCGCTCATCCTGCAGGAGGTGCGGCGCGCGGGCAGCGCCCGGGTCAGCGACCTGACCCAGCGGCTCGGCGTCTCGGACATGACTATCCGCCGTGACCTGGAGGTACTCGCCAGGGCCGGGCTGATCGAGAAGGTGCACGGCGGCGCCGTGCTGCCGGGTGTGCCGAGCAGCCACGAGCCTGGCTTCGAGGTGAAGTCCGGGCTGGAGCGGCGGGAGAAGGAAGCGATCGCGAGGGCGGCCGCCGCCCTGGTCTCGCCCGGCACCGCGATCGCGCTTTCCGCCGGGACCACCACCTTCGAGCTGGCCCGGCACCTGCGCGAGATCCCCCGGCTCACGATCGTGACGAATTCCGTCCGGGCCGCGAGCCTCATGGAAGGCGCCAGGCCACCGGGTGGCGGCACGTCGCGCTTCGCGGTGATCCTTACCGGCGGCATCCGGACCCCGTCGGACGCTCTGGTCGGCCCCATCGCCGATCTCGTGATCCGGTCGCTGCATTTCGACATGCTTTTCATCGGCTGCCATGGAATTGATCCGGTGGCCGGGCTGACCACGCCTAACCTGGCGGAGTCGGAGACGAACCGCGCCTTCGTGCGGTCCGCGCGCCGGGTCACGGTGATCGCCGATCACACCAAGTGGGGGATCGTCGGGCTGAGTTCCTTCGCCGACCTGGAGGACGTGGACACCCTGATCACCGACGGCGAGCTGCCCGCCGAGGCGCGCGCACTGCTGAGCGACCGGGTCGGCGAGCTGGTGATCGCGGACGGACGGCCCGGCGACCAGCCGGCCAGCCTCGGCCATGCCGGGCCAGGCGGCGCGGCCTAGCCGCCCGGTAACCCGGGAGAGCGCCCGGCAGCCCGTCAGCCCGTCCGAGCGTCCCGCAGCCTGGAACAGCGGCCCGGCAGCCTAGAAGACGGCGACCTCAGGACCAGACTCGCCGCCACCGCCCTCGATCGTGGCGGCCAGCTTCATGGCCTCCTCGATCAGGGTCTCCACGATCTGCGACTCGGGCACGGTCTTGATGACCTCGCCCTTGACGAAGATCTGGCCCTTGCCGTTGCCGGAGGCGACGCCGAGATCGGCCTCCCGGGCCTCGCCGGGGCCGTTGACGACGCAGCCCATCACGGCCACCCGGAGCGGGACCTCGAGCCCGTCCAGCCCGGCGGTCACCTGGTCCGCCAGGGTGTAGACATCCACCTGGGCGCGCCCGCACGAGGGGCAGGACACGATCTCCAGGCCGCGGTCGCGCAGCCCGAGCGATTCCAGGATCGCGGCGCCGACCTTGACCTCCTCGACCGGCGGAGCGGACAGCGACACCCGGATCGTGTCGCCGATCCCCTCGGCGAGCAGCGCGCCGAACGCCACCGCCGACTTGACCGTCCCCTGGAACGCGGGCCCGGCCTCGGTGACGCCGAGGTGCAGCGGGTAGTCGCACTGCTGCGCGAGCAGCCGGTAAGCGTTGATCATGATGACCGGGTCGTGGTGCTTCACCGAGATCTTGATGTCCGCGAAGCCATGCTCCTCGAACAGCGAGCATTCCCACAGCGCCGACTCGACCAGCGCCTCCGGGGTCGCCCGGCCGTACTTGGCCAGCAGCCGCTTGTCCAGCGAGCCCGCGTTGACGCCGATCCTGATCGGGATGCCGGCCTGCCCGGCCGCGCGCGCGATGTCGGCCACCTTGTCGTCGAAGGCCTTGATATTGCCCGGGTTCACGCGGACCGCGCCGCAGCCCGCGTCGATCGCGGCGAACACGTACTTGGGCTGGAAGTGGATGTCGGCGATCACCGGGATCTGCGACTTGCGCGCGATGTCGGGCAGCGCGTCCGCGTCGTCCTGTGACGGCACCGCCACCCGCACGATCTGGCAGCCCGTCGCGGTCAGCTCCGCGATCTGCTGCAGCGTGGCGTTCACGTCCGCGGTCACCGTCGTCGTCATCGACTGGACGGAGACCGGGGCGCCGCCGCCGACCGGGACCGCGTGCTTGCCCTTGCCCACCATGATCTGGCGGGACTTACGGCGCGGCGCGAGCGGCTCGGGCGGCAGCTGCGGCAGGCCAAGATCAACTGTCATGGAGACGACCGCCTCATTGCACGAGATGAATCGGATTGAAGATGTCAGCCGTGATGAGCAGCAGCCCGAACCCGACAAGCAGCGCGAACACCCCGACGCTGACCGGGATCAGCTTGCGCATGTCCACCAGGCCCGGATCGGGCCGGCCGCGCAGCCTGGCCAGCCAGGCCCGCGCCCGCTCGTAGATCACCACCGCGAGGTGGCCGCCGTCCAGCGGCAGCAGCGGCAGCAGGTTGAACGCCCCGACGAAGATATTCAGCGAGATCACGATCAGCAGCACGTAGGCGACCTTGATCTTCCAGCTGTCCTTCGCCGCGACCACCTGGGCCGTGATCCCGCCGACGCCGACCACGCTGGACACCTGGCCGGCCGGGGTGTGCGCCCGGTCCTTGGCGAACAGGTCGGGGATCGCCGCGGGCAGGTGCCCGACGGCGGTGACCGAGCCGGCCAGTACCTGGCCGAACGTCGATCCCGCGTACGACACCGCGCTGAGCGGGCTCAGCCGCTGGAAGGTGGCGGCGTTGCCGATTCCGAGGTAGGACCCCTTGCGGCCGGGGATCTGCGCCGGGCTGGCGTGCAGCACGAGCTGCTGCCCGTCGCGCAGGACGGTGATGGCAACCGGCTTGCCCACGGGCAGCGACCGGATGGCCGCGCCGAGCTGGGTCCAGTTGCGCACCCGCTTCCCGGCGATGGCGATGATCTTGTCATTGTCCCGGATCCCCGCTGCCCTGGCCGGGGACGGACTCTCCCCCGGCCGGCATGTCCCGCTGGCGGAGGCGGTCGCGCTGGCCGGGAGGCAGCTGCTGACCGAGCCGATCTTCGTCGAGTTGTCGCTGGCCAGCCCGATCCCGAGGGCCAGCACGATCAGCAGGAAGAAGGCGAGGGCGAAATGCATGAAGGATCCGGCGGCGAGCACGATCGCCCGCTGCCAGCCCGGCTGCCGGCGGAACGATCTCGGCTCATCGGCGGGATCGATGTCCTCCAGCGCCGTCATGCCGGTGATCTTCACGAAGCCGCCGACCGGCAGTGCCTTGACGCCGTACTCGGTCTCGCCCTTCCGCCGCGACCAGAGGGTCTGGCCGAAGCCGACGAAGAACTGGGTGACCTTCATGTGGAACTTCTTGGCGGTGACGAAGTGACCCGCCTCGTGCAGCATGATCGAGAAGAGCAGCGCAGCCACGAAAATGACCCAGCCAAGCAACAGGCTCATCCGGCTACCTCTCTGCTCCCACGTGTCCCGCGCACGGTGTCAGGCTAGCTGCGGTGCCCCGTTCCCGTCAGCTCGCGCGCCCGGTCCCTGGCCCAGTGATCCGCGGCGAGCACGTCCTCGATCGTCGCGATGGTCCGGCCGGAACCGTCATGCTCCGAGACTACCCGCGCAACCGTATCGACGATCCCGGCGAACGGGATGCGGCCGGCCAGGAATGCCTCGACGCACTGCTCGTTCGCCGCGTTGTACACCGCCGGAGCCGCCCCGCCCGCGGTCCCGGCCTCCCGGGCGAGCGCCACCGCGGGGAACGCGGCTGTATCCAGCGGCTCGAACGTCCACGTGTGCGCCGCGGTCCAGTCGATCGCCGGCGCGGCATCGGCGACCCGGCCGGGCCAACCGAGGGCGAGCGCGATCGGGATCCGCATGTCCGGCGGGCTGGCCTGGGCGATCGTCGACCCGTCGGTGAACTCCACCATGGAATGCACCACCGACTGGCGGTGCACCACGACCTCGATCCGGTCGAACCCGATGCCGAACAACAGATGCGCCTCGATCAGCTCAAGCCCCTTGTTGACCAGGGTCGCGCAGTTGACCGTGATAACCGGGCCCATGTTCCAGGTGGGATGCGCCAGCGCCTGCTCCGGCGTCACCTCGCTGCGCTCCGCCCGGCTGCGGTGCAGGAACGGGCCGCCGCTCGCGGTCAGCACCAGCTTCCTGACCTCCTCGGCGTGCCCGCTGCGCAGGCACTGCGCGATCGCCGAGTGCTCGGAGTCGACCGGGACGATCTGGCCCGGGGCGGCCCGCGCCGTCACCAGCGGGCCGCCCATGATCAGCGACTCCTTGTTGGCCAGCGCGAGCATGCGGCCGGCGTCCAGCGCGGACAGCGTGGCGGCGAGGCCGACCGCCCCGGTCACCGCGTTCAGCACGATGTCGCACGGCCACGCCGCGACCTCCGCGACCGCGTCGGGCCCGGCCAGGATCTTCGGCAGCTGCCCGGCCCCCAGCCCCAGCGTGGCCGCCTGCGACGTCACCGCGAGCTGCAGGTCGCGGGCCGCGCTCTCCCTGGCCACCGCGACCACCTCGGCGCCGAGCTGCAGCGCCTGGCTGGCCAGCAGGCCGGGGTTGCCGCCGCCCGCGGCCAGGCCGACCACCCGGAAGCGGCCAGGGTTGCGCCGGACGATGTCGGCCGCCTGGGTGCCGATCGACCCGGTCGAGCCGAGCAGGACGATGTCGCGGCGGGATGCGTTCGCTGGCTCCTGCATCCCGCCATTCTCCCCGCCGCCGGCCCCGCCCCGCCCGGCGGGCCCGCCATCAGCCGCCCCGTGAATCCCCTGGATCATGACGGGTCGCTGGCCGGCGGTAGCGTGAGGCGGTGACCAGCGACAGCCTTCCCGCCCGGCGCGGCCGGCCATGACCACGACCGCCCGGCCGGCCCCGGCGCCGCAGCTGCCGGGCTGGCCGGACCAGGCCAGGGTGGACGAGGTGATCAGCGAGCTCGCGGCGCTGCCCCCGCTGGTCATCCCGGCGGAGTGCGACGCGCTCACCGAGCGGCTCGCGGCCGTCAGCCGCGGCGAGGCGTTCGTGCTGCAGGGCGGCGACTGCGCGGAGACCTTCGCCGGGGCGACCGCCGACGCGGTGCGCGGCAAGCTGCAGACGCTGCTGCAGATGGCCGTCGTGCTCACCTACGGCGCGCAGGTGCCGATCGTCAAGATCGGCAGGATGGCCGGGCAGTTCGCCAAGCCGAGATCGCAGCCGGAAGAGGTGCGGGACGGCGTCACGCTGCCCGCGTACCGCGGCGACGCCGTCAACGGATTCGACTTCACCGCCCGCGCCCGCACCCCGGATCCGGGCAGGCTCATCCGCGCCTATCACTGCTCGGCCGCCACGCTGAACCTCTGCCGGGCCTTCACCACCGGCGGTTACGCGGACCTGCACCAGGTGCACGCGTGGAACCAGGACTTCGTCGCGCGCAGCCCGTCCGGCCAGCGGTACGAGCGGCTGGCCGGCGAGATCGACCGGGCGCTTGCCTTCATGCGGGCCTGCGGCGCCGACCCGAGCGAGCTGCGCTCCGTCGAGCTGTATTCCAGCCACGAGGCGCTCGTGCTCGACTACGAGCATGCGCTGACCAGGACCGACCCGCGCACCGGGCGGCGCTACGACGCGTCCGCGCACTTCTTGTGGATCGGCGAGCGGACCAGGGCGCTTGGCGGCGCGCATGTCGGGTTCGCCAGCGGCATCGCCAACCCGGTCGGCGTCAAGCTCGGCCCCGGCGCCAGCCCGGCGGACGTGCTCGCGCTGATTGAGCGGCTGAACCCGGGCGCCGAGCCCGGCCGCCTCACCCTGATCACCCGGATGGGCGCCGGCCGGGTACGCGACGCGCTGCCGCCGCTGGTCCGGACGGTCACCGCCAGCGGCGCGCCGGTCGCCTGGGTCTGCGACCCGATGCACGGCAACACCTTCGAGGCACCGAGCGGCCACAAGACCCGCCGGTTCGACGACGTGCTGGGCGAGGTGCAGGGCTTCTTCGAGGTGCACCGCAGCCTCGGCACCCATCCCGGCGGCATCCACATCGAGTTCACCGGCGACAACGTCACCGAGTGCGTCGGCGGCAGCTACCAGATCGCGGCTGCCGACCTGCACCAGCGGTACGAGACCTTCTGCGACCCGCGGCTCAACCGCCGCCAGGCACTCGACCTGGCGTTCACGGTGGCCGACAGCTACGCCCGGCCCGCCGCGGCCGGCCGGGCACCCGACGGACAACCATGAAGACGATGAACGGATTGCCGGGTGCCGGTCCCGCCCGCCGGCGCCCGGCTACCTGACGGCGCTGGCCTCCTGCTCCCAGTCCGGCCGCAGCGGCATGCCTGATTCGCCGTTCGCGCCCAGCCGCACGCCGAGGACCTGGTGCAGCTGGATCTGGTTCCGCTCGAACCCGAGCCGGGAGCCGGCCATGTACAGCCGCCACACCCGGGCCGTGCCCTCGCCCACCTCGGCGACCGCCTCGGCCCAGTGCTCGTCCAGGTTCGCGCACCAGCCGGCCAGCGTCTTGGCGTAGTGCTCCCGCAGGTTCTCCTCGTGCCGTACCTCGAACCCGGCATCGTGCATCAGCGAGATCAGGTGGCCGGGTGCCTCGAGCTCGCCGTCGGGGAACACGTAACGGTAGATGAAGCCGTCAGGCCGCCGGGCGGGCTCGGTGTTGTCGGTCCTGGTGATGCAGTGGTTGAGCAGCCGGGCGCCCGGCTGCAGCTTGCCGTACAGGAAGGAAAAATAGCCGGGCAGCTGCGCCTTGCCGATGTGCTCGGTCAGCCCGATGGAGCTGACCGCGTCGAAGCCCGTTTCCGCCACGTCCCGGTAGTCCTGGTGACGGACCTCGGCCAGCCCGGACAGTCCGGCGTCCCTGATCGCCCGCTGCGCCCAGGTTGCCTGCTGCTCGGACAGCGTGACCCCGAGAGCGCGGACGCCGTACTCCCGCGCGGCGTGCATCACCATGCTGCCCCAGCCGCAGCCCACGTCGAGCAGCCGCATCCCGGGCCGCAGCCCGAGCTTGCGGGCGACTAGGTCGAACTTGTGCGCCTGCGCCTCCTCGAGGCTGGCTTCCGCGCTCGGGTAACAGGCGCACGTGTAGGCCATCGACGGGCCAAGGACCCACTCGTAAAAAGTGTTGGACACGTCGTAGTGGTGCGAGATCGCGCTTGCGTCGCGGCCCTTCGAGTGCCGCCGGCCGGACAGCCACCGGCGCCTGACCCTGACCTCCTGCGGCGGCGGCGGTACCCGCGGCAGCAGCACGCGCGGCCCGCCGAGCTGGCGGAGCAGCCGGAGCCGCTCGCCGAAGTCCATGTCCATCCGCTGCGCCTGGAGCATCCGGGACAGCGCCGCGTACATGTCGCCCTCGACGTCGAGATGGCCGGACACGTACGCGCGGGCCAGCCCGAGGCCGCCGGGCGCCTGTGCCAGGTAGGACACCGCCGTCGGGGAACGGACGGTGATCTTCACCGGCGCGCCCGGCGCGCCCGCCGTGCTCCCGTCGTAGGCGCGGAACTCAACCGGGGCGTCTGGCCCCGCGACCTTCTCGAACACGTCGGCCAGTGCCATAGCCCCTGATCCTTTCGTCACCGCCCGCGAACGCACTTCTCGTACAGGCCGGCGAGCCGGCCCTCCGGGTCATACTCGGCCTTGAGCGCCGCATACGCCTGCCCGTTGTAGAGCTGCCGGAACTCATCTTCCGGGTAGTAGGAAGTCGAGTACAGGCCTTTATGCCCGCCGAGGCCGGTGACCAAGTCCTCGACGAACCGGTTGTGGTAGCCGTCAGCCGTGCCCGGCGGCAGCGGGACGGTGCCCCAGAAGCCGAAGTTCACGTAGACCCGGTCCGGCTTCAGCGGGTACAGCGGCCAGGGCCAGTCCGCCCGGGCGGCTCCGTCGGCGGCGGGCTGGCCTCCCTGGCCCGCGCCGGGGGATCCGGCGGCGCGCAGCCGCAGCGGGCACATCCAGACCGGGCTCATCCCCACGTTCGCGGCGAACGAGCGCAGGAACTCCGCGCCGCGCTCGACCGGGATCTCCACGTCCTGGATGACGTCCTCGTGCGGGGCGACGCCGCGGCGGGCGTTGAGGGTGGCGGACAGCCCGTGCCTGCGGTCGAGCGCGACCAGCTTCCGGTACACATCGGAACGGCGGTACCTTCGCGGCCAGAGTCGCCGGATGACCGGACGCTGCACGCCGAACGGCCGCGAGCACCAGAACCAGTCGGTGTCCCACCGCCACAGGTAGTCGCGGATGGTGAGGAAGTCCTCGTGCGGGCCGCGGATGGACTGGTAGTAGACCCGCTCCCTGGTGTAGTCGCTGCGCCACGGGGCCGCGTCGCTGAACGACCCGACGGTCAGGTACAGCTCGTCAAGCCCGAAGGCGGTGCCGTCGGTGAAGTCGGCCCTGTGCCCCAGATAGCTGCCGTCCGCGGCGATCTTCGCGACCGCGTCCATGCAGGCCTCGGGGCTGTCGAAGCGGAAATGCCGCAGGTGCACGAACGGCTGGACCGGCTCGAGCTCGATGGTCAGCGAGAGCGCGTAGCCGAGCGTGCCGTAGGAGTTCGGGAAGCCCCGGTAGAGCGCGTCGTGCTCGTTGCCGGGCGCCGCTGTGACGACCCGCCCGTCGCCGGTGAGGATCTCCATGTCGAGCACCGACTCGTGCGGCATGCCGCTGCGCAGCGAGGTGGACTCGATGCCCAGGCCGGTCACCGCGCCGCCGATGGTGATCGTCTTGAGCTGGGGAACGACCAGCGGCATCAGGCCGTATCGCAGCGTCGCGTCGGCCAGGTCCTCGTAGGTGGTCATGCCGCCGGTCACCGCGGTCCGGGACCGCGGGTCGACGCTCAGCACCCGCCCGAATGCGGAAACGTCCAGGCCAGGGCCGACAGGGCCCGGCCTGCGCGGCGCGGTAACCCCTCTCGGCTTTGAGCCACCCCGCAGCCCCGCAACTACTTGCGCCCCACGGGCCCATGCAGCACCTCTAGTCTCGGAGCCATCCCGCGCGCTACGGGCTCCAATAACCCCTTCCTCCTCAGATTCACCACCCGTCCCCGCAACCACTTGCGCTCTACGAGCACCTGTGGCAACAGCGTCGCGGAACCTGAACAGGTTCGAGGTGCGTTTGGCCAGCCGTACCGGGCTGCCCGGCGGGATCGCGGCGTAGGCAGCCTGCAGGCGGTGGACGGCGGTCCGGTGCGCGGCGGGTCGTGCGGCCGGGATGACCGGGCGGGCGATGCCGGCCGGAGTACGCGGGCCGGCCGACGCCGGCGCAGCGTACTCCGGCTGGCCTCGACCACGTGAACCGCCGGTTTCGGTGACGTCGGTCACAACGCACTCCCCGTGCTCGCTGCCACGTCCGCTTCCCGCGCAGAATGCACGAAGGAGGACACCATGGCCAAGGTCTACGCCCAGCTGGACGAACGACTCACGAAGTTTATCCTGGCCCAGCCGATCTTCTTCGTGGCCACCGCGCCGTGCCTGTCGGCAGCCGGCCAGGGCGGCCACGTCAACGTGTCCCCGAAGGGATACCGCGACACCTTCGCGATCCTCGGCCCGCGCACGGTGGCCTACCTGGACCTGACCGGCAGCGGCGCGGAGACGATCGCCCACCTTCGGCAGAACGGCCGGATCACGATCATGTTCTGCTCGTTCGATCGGACGCCGAAGATCCTCCGCCTGTACGGCGCCGGGCGGGTCGTGCTGCCCGCGGAGCCGGACTGGCCCGGTGTCGCGGCGCGCTTCGGCGGCGCTGACGGCCAGGGCGCGGACCGGGGCAATCGGCGTGCCATCATCGTGGCCGACCTGGACCGGATCGCCGACTCCTGCGGGTACGGCATCCCGGTGATGGAACCGGCCCAGGAGCGTGACACGCTGACCCGCTGGTCGGACCGGCGCACGCCCGAACAGCTCGCGGCGTACCGTGCCGAGCTCAACGCGGTCAGCATCGACGGCCTGCCCGCCCTCGGCTGACCCTGGTCACCTTGCGGCGCCTGTGGTGCTGATGGTGCACACGGTGAGCGCTCCGCCTGATGGATGGCGGATAGGTATGCGCCCGGCGAATACCGCAGCCACATCCATCAGGCGGAATGCCGTTCCGGCCGGTTCCGGGACCATGAAGCTCGCTGGTGCATACGGACACCGCCGCTGCAACAGCAGCGATGTGCCATCCATGTCGCCGAAGTACGGGGGCGCGGGTCGTCCGGCTGGTGGTGGATCACGCCATCGATGGTCCGTGATCACGCGATCTACCACCGCTCAGGCCATTCGGGTGCGCCCAGGCGACGCCCGGCCCGCCTATGCCGCGCGGCGCTGCTTCCCGCCTCTGCCGGCCTTCTCACCTGATAGTCCTTTGATCCAGGCGCGCGGATCCTCGGATAGTCCGCTGTTAAGAACGGGCTCAGCGGACTCGGCCATGGCAACCCGTTCCGTCCGGCCGGCCAGTCACATCTGACTCCGCCCGCCAGGCTCCTAGAGTTGGCGCATGCGGATCGCGCTGCTCAACTCTGGCCTCGGGCTGCTGGCCGCCGCCGCGTGGCTACACCGGCTTCGTCCCGATGCCGATCTGGTGCTCGCCATGGATCCGGACGGGATGCCATGGGGATCTCGGACCCCGGCCGACATCGCGCAGCGATCGCTGTCCTGCGCCCGGGCGGCCGCTGCCTACCAGCCAGACGTCCTTGTGTTCGCCTGCAACACCGGCTCGGTGCACGCTCTCGGGGCGCTGCGGGCTGAGTTCGAGCCGAAGATCCCGGTGGTGGGGACAGTGCCGGCGATCAAGCCAGCGGCGGCCAGCGACATGATCGCTATCTGGGCGACCGCTGCGACGACGGGCAGCGCGTACCAGCGCCAGCTCATCAGCGAATTCGCGGCGTCAGCGCGGGTAACGGAGGTGGCCTGCCCCGGGCTGGCCGATGCGATCCACGCGGGCGACGAGCCGACCGCCCGTATCGCGGTATCCGATGCTGCCGCCCGCACGCCGACCGACTGCCGCGCGATCGTGCTCGGCTGCACCGAATACGAACTCGCCGCTGACCTGATCGGCAATGCGCTTCCCGGCATCGCTCTGTTCGGATCGGCGGCCGCGGTCGCGGCGCAGACGTTGCGCAGGGTGGCGGCGGCCAACGGTGCTGGCCACGAATGCGACAGCGCGCTCGCCCCTTTTCCGTCGCACGACTTCAGCCATGCCCAAAGCTTCAGATCTGCAGGCGACTTCAGCACCAGGCACGACTCCAGCACAAACCTGGCCGACAGCCGGAACTCCCCACGCGCCCCCGGCGCTGCTCCCAGTTCCGGCACCGCGGATGGCGGCGGCGCCGCAGCGTATGGCCCCGGCCCTGCTCCCAGTTCCGGCCCTGCTGCCGGTTCCGGCACTGCTCCCGACTCCGGCACTGCTCCCGACTCCGGCACTGCTCCCGACTCCGGCACCGCGCCCAGCCTGGGCGTGGGCACACTGCACGTACTGCTCAGCGGCCGGCCGTCGAGCCTGCCGGCTGCCGCCTTGCGCTACCCGGAAGGCCGCCTCCTTGCTGCTATGCCCGCTGGCATGCCGCCGCCCAGCCCGCCAGCGGCTGGCAATCCGGCCGCTGGATCGCCAGCCAGACCGCGGTCCTCCTGTACTTGATGGATGTGCACTTTGGTAGGCGCGGATGCCTACCGAAGTGCACATCCATCGGCGCGGAGCGTCTCGGGCTGGCGCGGAACGCCGCGGGCTGACGCGGAACCTCTCGAGTTGGTGCGAGCTCGCGGAGCGTCTCGGGCCGGCGCGGAGCGTCTCGGGCCGGCGCGGAGCGTCACGGGCCGGCGCGGAACGCCGCGGGCTGACGCGGAACCTCTCGAGTTGGCGCGAGCTCGCGCGGAGCGTCACCCGGGCCGGCGCGGAGCGTCGCGGGCTCCCGAGGCGCAGGAGGCCTTGGAGCAAGAGCCAGAGTCGGAGCCGGAACGCCGGCTCAGCTGGCTGACTCGGCCTGAGCGTAGCTCTCGGCGACCTCTTCGGGCGTCATGGGCAGTCGTGCTTCCGACGGCGGCACGCCCGCGTCGAGCAGGTCGCTGAGCAGCAACGCCATGGAATAGTCCGGATCCGCGTCGAGAGCGCGCCCGATAGCGATATTGGCGAGCGTGCCCTCGCCTGCCTGCCAGGCGGTGAACGCCAGCAGGGAAGCTGGTGCCGGCACGTACTGCAGGCATGCCCGGCGGACGACATCGGTCCAGAGACGCCGGTGCGCTTCCTTGTAGTCTGGTTCCATCCGGGCCCATGCGTCGTCGCGTACCCTCAGGTCGGCCAAGGCCACGCTGAGCCATGCGATCTGGTCATCGTCGGCGAATTGCCCTCCGCCCCGGTAGACGCTGATCGCTTCGCTGACCGCGCGGCGGCCGTTCTCGACTACGAGCCGCAGCAGGTCCCCGCCGTTCCTCGACTGTCGTTGCTCCGTGATCAGCGCGGCCACCCGCGCGAGCGCCCGCTCGGTCGCCTGGCCCATCGACTCTGCGGCAGCGCCCTTCAGCGGTGCCAGGGTCTGGGCAAGCGACTCCCGGTCGGGGTAGGCGGCCAGTCCTGCGCTGGCGAGTACCGCGGCGGCCGGGTGCGCAATTGAGTCATAGGGCACTCCATCCGCCGGGCAGCAGGCCGGTTCTCTGCAGAGGTATGACCAGTAGCGGTCATTCTCAGCGCGCAGCACCTCACGTAACGTCAGGTTTGCCTTTCCTGCGGCGGCACGGAATGCATCGGCGACGGGCGTGACAAGCGACCCCGGACCGTAGCCGACCAGGATGACCATCGTGACCCGCTGCCTGGCGAGTATTGCGATCGCGTGCGCGACGATCGCTTCGGCTGCCGCGGCATCCGGCGGATCCGGCAGGTCATAGCGGAAACCGAGCTTGACCCGGGCCGCCGGTGGGGCCAGGCCGATAACGACGAAGCTCCGGGCTGGCCGGAAGCCCAGCAGGTGCGGCACGATGGCCAGCACCCCCGCGGGCGAATCCACCCGCACTCGTGGCGTCTGCGAAACCGCCGACGACCCGGCGTCGTGCGCGCTGGCCCGCTGACCGCGCCGGGCTGGCTGGCCGACAGATGGCCGGGCGGTCTGGCGAGAGGACGAGCTGGGAGGTGAATTGGCGGATCCCGGGGACGGGCCGCTGAAGCGGCGAGACGAAGATTCGGCAGTTGGACGGGATGCGCCGCCGGGCTCGCGGGACGGGCCGCCAGGCTGGCGGGATGCGCCGCCGGGCTCGCGGGACGGGCCGCCAGGCTGGCGGGATGCGCCGCCGGGCTCACGGGACGGGCCGCCAGGCTGGCGGGATGCGCCGCCGGGCTCGCGGGACGGGCCGCCAGGCTGGCGGGATGCGCCGCGCCGCTAGGCTCACGCGACACGCCGCCAGGCTGGCGGGAGGACCCGCCTGACTGGCGAGGTTGGCGGGACACGCCGGAACCGCGGGACGGGCCGGACTGGCGGGGCGGGCCGGACTGGCAGGGCGGGTCAGTGTTAGCGGACTTGCCCACGGTGGCGGCTGGGCCAGCAGGTGAGTCGGACGGCAATGCGGGATTCGACGGAGGATTTTCTCTCATGCGGCCAGCCTGGAATCGGTACCAACGTGGATCACCAGGATTTCTGGCGGCTGGGGACAACTTGACGCCTCTTCCACAGCCTCGGGTCACCGTTGGACAGGCCAGCCCGGCGGATGCTACGAGAGCGCTACGAGCCTGACACTGGCCTGGATGCCAGCCGACCGCACGGCGCCGCGCCTCGCGAACTTGGCGCCAAGTTCGTGCGGGCGCTCCCGGGCGCGGCGATCCAGGTCGGGCGATCCGCGGTCGGGCGACACCGGGCAGCGACGTCGGGCCAGCCCGGGCAGGACCGGCTGGCCGGGCTGTGCGAGTGATCCGCGGATCGAACCTGGCGAGGCCGCTGGGGCCGACCCCGCCGGGGCGGTCAGCACTCGGCGAGGGTTGTTGACCAAGTGGCCAGACTTTTGTACCGGGGCAGTCCGCGACCCGAAGGGCGAGCCGGGCGGTTGCTGCCCGCAAGCTGCGCCTACGTCCGTCACAGGCCGAAGTGGACTAAAAAGTGTGCCAAAGTGTTGGAAATTTCTTTGCGGGAATCGGGTGATTTTCCGGATGTGAGCGCTCACAATGCCGGTGGGGGTGATGTCGGCACCCGTCCTGAGGACACGTCGGCCCCTCCGACACGCATAGGAAGGGAGTCTTCATGCTCAACGCCTTGAGGCGTCTACCCGCACACAAAGCACTCCGGATCGGTGCGGTGGCGGCCTTCGCACTCGGCACCGTAGGCGCGCTCGGAATGGCCAGGGCGCCCGCGACATCGGCACGGCACTGCAGCCCGACCGTCTCGAAGCACTTCTTCGGCACGGCCGTCGAGCCGTTCACCGGGAAACCGACGAAGGTGTTCCGCTACACCCTCACCAGCTGCGCCGGGATGCAGGTCAAGCTCCTCACCTACGGCGCCATCCAGCAGTCGATCACGGTGCCCGACCGGCACGGCAAGAAGGCCAACGTCACCCTCGGCTTCAGGACGCTCAAGGAGTACGTCGCCGAGGACAGCGCACCGCCGCCGGTGGGCGGGCCGTACTTCGGTGAGACCATCGGCCGGTACGGCAACCGGATCGCCAAGGGCACCTTCAAGCTGGACGGCCACACCTACACGCTGCCGATCAACAACGGCGTGAACAGCCTGCACGGTGGCTTCGTCGGCTTCGGCAACCACATCTGGACTGCCCACGCAATACATCGGTCCGGTGCGGCAGGCGTCAGCATGACCCTGGTGAGCCCGAACGGCGACGAGGGCTCGGCCTTCGAGCCCAGCTGCCACTGCACTGGGTACCCCGGCAAGCTCACCCTGACCGTCAGGTTCACCCTGAACAACAGCAACCAGTTGTTCATGCACTACCACGCCACCGTCAAGGGCCTGGCGACGGTCGTCAACTTCACCAACCACGACTACTTCAACCTGGCGGGCGAGGCATCGGGCGCGACCTACGGCCAGAAGGTGCAGATCAACGCGAACCGCTACAACCCAACGGACACCACCCAGATCCCGACCGGGGTTCTCGCGCCCGTCAAGGGCACGCCGTTCGACTTCAGGACGCCGCACACGATCGGCTCCCGGATCAGGAACAACAACCGGCAGCTCCTCATCTCGCAGGGCTACGACCACAACTGGGTGCTGAACAAGAGCGGCCCGACGATGGGCGGCCTCCGGCTCGCCTCGCACGCATGGGACACGCGCAGCGGACGTGAGCTGACCGTCTGGACCGACCAGCCCGGCGTTCAGTTCTACACCGGCAACTTCCTCAACGGGACGCTGGTAGGCATCAGCGGGCACATCTACCGGCAGACCGACGGATACACCTTCGAGACACAGCACTTCCCGGACTCGCCGAACCACCCGAACTTCCCGTCAACGGTTCTGCGGCCTGGGCATCCGTTCAACTCGACGACCATCTACCAGTTCTCCAGCTAGCGCACCACGCAGCGGCCGGTGCCGGCATCCCCCGGGGGCGCCGGCACCGGCAGGCCGCGTCACCATGCCCGACCACGCACGGCAATGGTGACGCGGCCGCCTACCGTCGCGTGACCGTGGCTGGCAGCACGGGCGTCGCCTGCCTGGGCATCGCCGGCCGCTGCTAGCGATGCCGGCCGCTGCTAGCGATGCCGGCCGCTGCTAGCGATGCCGGCCGCTGATAGCGCCGGGCGGTTACTCAGTTCCGGTCGGGCAGCTGACTCTCCAGGAAGCGGGCGACCAGGCCGCGGACCACCGTCGCCATCGAGAACCCGTGCTCCGCGCACCACTCCCGCAATTGCGCATGCTGCTCCGCGGAGAACCTGACCGGCACGACCTGCTGAGCCGTCGGCGTCATCCCCCGGCCCGGCTGACCGGCCGCCGACAGCTGCAGGGCCTGCAGTTCGGCGGCATGCTCGCTTGCCCGCACGCCCAGCGTCCACTGCCGGGACAGCCCCGGCCGCTGCCGCAATAGCCAGGTCAGCACCAGGTCCCGCTGCTCCGGCGGAAGCTGGCCGACGGCATGCACCACCAGGCGCACCGGATCCGTCGAGCTCTCGATGGGTTCCGCCGGGCCGGAGTCCTGCGGGGCATGGGGTGAAGCCTCGGCCGTGGCGGCAGCCCCGCCCGGAGCGGCGGCGGCCGCACCGTAATGGCCCCCGGCCAGACCGGAGATCTCGGCGGCTACGGAGGACTCGACAGGGTCAGGGATACCCGGATCTGGCGGCGTTGTTGTCATGATCGTTCCTGCGCAGGGCAGCTAGAGAAACAGGCAGAGATACTGCATGCGATACCGCACGGATATCACGATACCAGCCGGGCATCAAGGCACCAGGGCGAGCGGAACCGTGCCGTGCGTCTTACAAGGCAATGCCGAGCAGCGCGTCAACCGTGTCCCTGACCAGCGCCGCGCCTGACCCGGCCGAAACAGCCGGCCCGGCTGAGACGGCGGGCCCGGCTGAAACAGCGGGCCCGGCTGAAACGGAAGCGGTCTCCGCCGGGCGGGCCAGCACGGCGTCGGCCCAGCCATCGACCACCGCGAGAGCGCCGGGCGCATCCAGGTCGTCGGTCATCCGCTCACGGACGGCCGCCAGCACCGCCTCGGCCGCCGGCACCGCGTCACCCGCCGGCACCGCCTCGGCCGCCGGCACCGCGTCACCCGCCGGCACCGCGTCACCCGCCGGCACAGCCTTGTCCGCGGGCCCCGCAGCCGCGCGGGAGACGGCCAGGCGCCAGCGGGCCAGCCGGACCTCGGCAGCCGCCAGCTCATCATCCGTCCAGTCCCAGTCCTGCCGGTAGTGATGAGCCAGGATCGCTAGCCGGATGGCCATCGGGTCGGTCCCTGCCGACCGCAGCGCGGAGACGAAGACCAGGTTGCCCAGCGACTTCGACATCTTCTCGCCGCCGAGCCGCACCATCCCGGCGTGCGCGTACCGGCGGGCGAACATCGGGCCGCCGCCGCCGGCCACCCGGGCATGCGAGGCGCTCATCTCGTGGTGCGGGAACACCAGGTCGGACCCGCCGGCCTGGACGTCGAACACGGCGCCCAGGTACTCCGTCGCGATGGCCGCGCACTCGACGTGCCAGCCCGGCCTGCCCGCGCCGAACGGCGAGTCCCAGGCCGGCTCCCCCGGCCTGGCCGCGAGCCAGACCAGCGCGTCCAGCGGATCCTTCTTACCCGGCCGGGCCGGGTCACCGCCGCGCTCGGCGGAAAGCTCGGCCATCACGGCCGGGTCAAGCCCGGACACCGAGCCGAACGCCGGATCGGATGACCGGGCGAAGTACGTGTCGCCGTCCAGGTCGTACAGCGCGCCGTGGCTGTCCAGCGACTGGCTGAAGCGCTCGATGATGCCCAGCGCCTCGACCGCGCCGACGAGGCTGGCCGGCGGGAGCACCCGCAGCGCTGCCATGTCGTCCCGGTACAGCTCGATCTCGCGCCGGGCGAGCTGCTGCCAGTCCTCGCCGTCCCTGGCCGCCCGCTCCAGCAGCGGATCGTCGACGTCGGTGACGTTCTGCACGTAGCTGACCTCGTGGCCGGCATCACGCCACGCCCGAACCAGCAGATCCACGGCGATATAGGTCGCCGCGTGCCCGATATGGGTGGCGTCATACGGCGTGATCCCGCAGGCGTAGAGAGTCGCCGTGCGGCCGGCCGCCGCGACCGCGAACTCGCCGCTGGCGGTGTCCCTGATCCGTGGCTCCGGAGCGCGTCCGGGCAGTGCGGGAACGCTCGCGGCGCGCCAGGATTCCATAGCGGTCAGGCTACCGAGCCACGGTGGTGCGGGCGGGCCCCGGCCTATCCGGCCTGCTCGAACGCATACGCCAGGGCCAGCAGCCGCGGTTCGCTCCATGCGGGCCCCATGAAGGAAATGCCCACAGGAAGACCAGAAACAAAACCAGCGGGAACGGAGACTGCGGGGTACCCGGCAACGGCGGCCGGCCCCGACGTGCCGAACATGTGATGATCGCCGAGCACGTGATCCGTGAGCCATGCGGGACTGCCGCTCAGCGCGACGACGGCATCCAGGCGGTGCGACTGCAGCGCGCCGTCCAGCGCCGTGGTGGCCAGCCTGTTCGCTTCGCCCCGCGTTGCCAGGTAGGCCGAGTCAGTCAGGTCGCCGTTTGTCGCCTCCGCCTGCTCGAACAGCTCCTGGCCGAAGACGCTGAGCACGGTGGACTCGTTATTCCGGTTGAAGGTGATCAGTTCGGCAAGAGTCCGGGGATGGCTGCCGGGCAGCGCGCCGAGATAGGCGTTCAGGTAATGCTTGAACTCATGCAGCAGGGCGGCGAACTCCGGTTCCCCGATCTTGTCAGCGTCAGCGAACTCGACCGGGTCGATGAGCTCGGCGCCGCCGGCCCGGAGCGTGGCCACCGCGGCGTCCAGCAGCGCGACCGTCGCCGGGCCCGTCACGGCCGACCCGTCGCGCCAGACGCCGATCCGCACGCCGGCCAGCGCGCCGGGATCCAGGAAGGCTGTGAAGTCGGCCGGCTGGCCGGCTGCCCGGGCGGTCGCCGCGTCGGCGGGATCGGCGCCCGCCAGCGCGCTGAGCAGGGCGGCCGCATCAGCGACCGAGCGGGTCATCGGGCCTGCGGTGTCCTGGGCCGGGGAGATCGGCACGATGCCGGTCCGGCTGACCAGCCCGAGTGTCGGTTTCACGCCGACGACCCCGCAGGCGCTGGCCGGGCTGATGATCGAGCCGTCGGTCTCGGACCCGATCGCGAGCGGGGCAAGCCCGGCGGCGACGGCGACGGCCGATCCGGAGCTTGAGCCGGACGGGTTGCGGCCCTGCCCGTACGGGTTCACCGCCTGGCCGCCCAGCGCGCTCCAGCCGCTGCTCGACCGGGTGGACCGGAAGTTCGCCCACTCGGACAGGTTCGCCTTGCCGAGCACGATCGCGCCCGCCTCGCGGAGCCTGCTGACGATGAACGCGTCGCCGTTCTCCGCGTCCTGCAGCGCGGGCGAGCCGGCCGTGGCGGGCATGCCCCGGACGCCGATGTTGTCCTTGATCAGCACCGGGATGCCCTCGAGCGGCCGGCCTGGCGCGCTGGCCGCCGTGCCAGCGTTGCCGCCGGCGCCTGGCTGGCCGCCCGCCCTGGCGTTGTCGCTGGCGCGGGCGTCGGCCGCGGCACTCTCGCTGACCGTGATCACGGCACGCAGCCCCGGGTTCAGCCGCTCGATCCTGGCCAGGTAGAACACGGTGAGGTCCGCCGAGGTCAGCGCGCCGGACGCGATGGCCTGTCGCAGCTGGCCGGCCGTGGCGGCAGCCGCATCGATGCTCGTACCGGGGATGTTCTCGCTCAGTGATCCGGCTTCCACCATGATCGAAGAATAAGGGCGGCGGATGAATCGACGCTAGCTTCATGATCACGGAAGATCCGGGCGCGGCATCCCCTCCGGGTCCTCCGTGATCATGAAGAGCCGGAGCACGCCTGGCCGGCGGCGTGCGACGGGGCGTAGATCACGACGGTCATGTTCTCGTACACGCGGCGATAGCGCGCCGGGTTGGCCTCGAACCCGGCCAGGTCGACGAACTGCCCGGCCCGGTAGATGACCACGTACCTGACGTCGTCGCGGGCTATGACGCGGGCCGCCCGGCAGCTCGCGGGGTGGACCAGAACCTCGTGTGAGTCGAGCAGCGGCCGGCGGCCGGCCGGCGGCAGTGACCGCGGCTGCAGGATCTTGCGGTAGAAGTAGGACTGCAGGCCGGTGTACCCGCCCATGGCGAGCACGGCCCGGTTGGTGATCCCGTGGTTCATGCCCGGCGTCGTGATGATCGTGCCGCCGGTGTTGTGCTCGCGCAGCCAGCGGCCCGCCGCCGCGACCCGCAGCGTCAGCAGGCCACGGTGCGCGGGCCTGCTGGCCGCCTGGATGTTCCGGCCGGCCTGCAGGCCGGCCGCCCCGACCACGGCGACGGTGGCCGCGACGGCCAGGACGGTGGTAGCGTGCCAGCGCGGCACCCGCCATCGGGGCAGCGACCGCACGATCAGGCAGACAGCGAGCGCACCGAGCACGGACAGCGGCCCGCCCAGGTCGCGCTCGAACCGCCGGGGAAAGCCGTCCACGGTGGTCAGGCTGCCGGCGTACATCAGCGCGGCCCACATCAGCACGGTCAGCGCGGCCAGGACCTGCGGCGGCCGGCGGAGGTACCTGACGCCCATCATCAGCGCGGCGGCGCCGAGCACGCCCAGCCAGATGACCGGGGGCGACAGCTCGTCCAGGACATGGCCCGGGCTGTCCGGCAGCTGAGTCCCGATCGCGATGCCCACCGCGCGGGAGGTCGCGGAGCCGCCCTTAGCGCCCGCGCCGAGCACGTAGGTGTACCAGGCATACGCTGCCGAGAGCACCGCCAGCGAGGCCAGCGCCGCCGCCAGCGCCAGCGCCTCCTTCCGGCAGCGCCGCAGCAGCAGATATGGCAGGCCGGTGAGCGCGACCAGGGCCAGCAGCAGCATCAGGTACAAGCTGGCCACCGGGTGGTACAGCACCACGGACGCGCCCACCACGGCCAGCAGCATGACGGATCGGACCGACGGCCGCTGATAGAGCGTGACCAGCGCGGCGACCACCATGACCATCAGGAAGAACGCGCTGATCAGGTCCGGGTAGCGGCCCTCAAAGAGACCCAGGTACGAGCCGACGAGCACGAGGCCGGCCAGGGCAGCGGCCGCCAGCCCGGCCGGGAACCCCCAGAGCCTGGCGGCCAGCGCGTACGCGCCCAGGGCGGTCAGCACGAGCAGGGACGGCGCGAGCGCGGGAAAGAGCACCAGCGGCGACAGGCCGGTGAGCCGGGACAACACCGCGGTCAGCGCCGAGAAGCCCGGCGGGTAGACCAGGAATGAGCCGTACGAGCCGTGGGTGAGCAACTGGTCGGCCATCACCACGTACGAGAACTGGTCGGAGCCGCGCAGGAATGGCCAGTCGTGCAGCACCGGCCCGGCGTAGGCACGCACCGCCGTCAGCGCCAGAACGACCGTGAGCGCGAGCACGCGCAGCCCTGGCCGCGCGGCTAGCCCGGCCTCGGGCCCGGACTCGGGCGCCGACTCGGGCGCGGACTCGGCTTGCGGCGCAGGCTGGGCCATGGCGGCTGGCCCGGCCGCGGTGGCCAGGCTGATTCCCCCGGTTCGCCCGCCCGGCTCTGTCTCGGTGGCGAGCCCGGCACGCCATGCCCGGCCCGCTGGCTCGGCTTCGGCGGCCAGCCCGGCCGGACCGGGCCGCTCCCCCGGCCCGCCCGGGCCTCCTGGCTCTTCCAGATCCCCTGGCTCGCCCCGGTCTCCTGGCTCGCCCCGGTCTCCTGGCTCGCCCCGGTCTCCTGGCTCGCCCCGGTCTCCTGGCTCGCCCCGGTCTCCCGGCCCGCCCCGGTCTCCCGGCCCGCCCCGGTCTCCCGGCCCGCCCCGGTCTCCCGGCCCGACCGGGCCGGCCGGCCGGGCTGAGCCCGCGGGCCTGGCCGCGAGCACCGCCGCGAGCACGAGCATCGCGATGATCACGATCAGCAGCCAGCCGGGAGTCGGCATGTGCAGCATCGAGGCCAGCGCCAGGCCGAGCGCGAGCACGATCAGGGCCAGCGCCCGGCCGTCGCGGATGACCGGCAGCCGCAGCACCGGGCCGGCTAACGCCGGCGCCGGACCTCGCGCGACGAAAGCGACCGCGCCCGAGCCGAAGACGATGACCACGGATGCGATCGCGACCCACAACGTCACGCCCCGGCCGGCGGCCCGTGCCAGCAGCAACGCGGCCGCGGGCACGGATGCCATCGACAGCACCGTCGAATAAGCCAGCCGTTCACCCAGGCCGCTCGCCGGGCTCAGGAAGCGCGCCCAGAAATACCCGGGAAGCACGCCGGCGGCCAGTGCTCCGAGAAGGGCGCGCGCTAACTGAGCATGCAAATGTCCACCGCCCCGGTATGGGGTCGAATCCTATAGAACTCCGCCTATTGTCCCGGAGGAGTTCGGACATTACATCATGCAGCCGGACCTACCGCCCGCGAAGCTACAAAACTCGTGACGCCTACGTTATGTGCGTGAGACGCAAGATGCCGAGGACACGCGTGGGCAACTGCTGCTATGCCGGGCAGGGCGTTCGGGCTGGCGCGTAGATGACGACGGAGGGGTTCTCGAACACGCGGCGGTACCGTGCCTGATCGGCGCGGAATCCGGCCAGGTCGGCGGCATGCCCGAACCGGTACAGGACGATGTACCTGACGTCCTGGCCCGCCAGGATGCCGGGCACGCGGCAGCTCGCCGGATGCAGCAGCACCTCGCGGGAATCAAGCAGCGGTGCCCGGCCGGCCGCGGGCAGCGAGCGAGGATGGGCGATCCGGAACGCGCTATAGGACTGCAGGCCGGTGTAACCGCCCATGGCAAGCACCGCGCGGTTGGTAATGCCGGGATTCATCGCCGGGGTCGAGATGATCGTGCCGCCGGTATTGTGCTGCCGCAGCCACGCGCCCGCCGCCGCGACATCCGGATCCAGGATGCCGACGTGCACCGGGTGGGCGTCGGCCAGGGCCGCGCGGACCGCCTGCAGCCCAGCGATGGCGATCACCGCAGCTGCCGCCGCGGCAGCAAGCGCGGCGGCCGCCCGCCGCGGCGGCCGCCAGCGGATCAGCGACCGCAGGACCAGGCCAGCCCCCAGCGCGCCGAGCACCGCGAGCGGGCCGCCGAGATCGCGCTCGAACCGCTGCGGGAACCCGTCCGCCGCGGTACGGCTGCCCGCGTACATCAGGCCGCACCACAGCGCCACCGTCAGCGCGGCGACGACCTGCCCGGGCTGGCGCAGATAACGGATTCCGGCCACCAGCGCCGCCAGGCCGAGAATCCCGAGCCAGACCACCGACGACGACAAGGCCGTCAGCACGTGCGGGACGCTGAGCACCGGCTGGCTGCCCAGCGCGATGCTCACCGCCGTCGATGTCCCTGACGCACCCGCGCCGGACCTGCCGGGCAGATAGGTGTACGCGGCGTAGGCCGCCGCGAGCACCCCGAGCGACGCCAGCCCGAGCGTCAGGGCCCCGGCCAGCCGTGCGGCGCCCTCGGCCCGGCGGCGCGCCAGCAGGAATGGCAGCGCGACGAGGGCCACCGCGGCGAGCAGCAGGGCGAGGTACAGGCTGGCGACCGAGTGATAGAGCACTACGGCCGCGCCGGTGACAGCGACGAGCAGGCCGGACCGGACCGACGGCGCCGCCAGCAGCGTGATCAGCGCGGCGACGAGCATCATGAGCAGGAAGTAGGCGGCGGTCAGGTCAGGGTAGCGGCCCTCGGCGAAGCTCGCGTACGGGCCGCGCAGCACCAGGCCGGACAACGCCGCAGCGGCGAGGCCGTACTCCCACCCCCACAGCCTGGTGGCCAGCGCGTAGGCCGCGAGCGTGGTCAGCACCAGCAGCGCCGGGGCTAGCACGGGGAACAAGGTCAGGGGGGTCAGCCCGGACACCCGGCAGATGACCGCGGTCAGCGCGGAGAACCCGGGCGGGTAGATCATGTAGGTGCCGTACGAGCCATGCGCCAGCATCTGCTGGGCCATCACCGCGTGCGAGAACTGGTCGCTGCCGCGCAGGTAGGGCCAGTCATGGCGGACCGGGCCCGCGTACGCGCGCACCGCCGTCAGCGCCAGGATGATCGCCAGCACCGGCTCGCGCAGGACCGTGCTCAGCTGCCGGGTGTGCCCGGTGCCGGCGTCCTGCCTCCGGCCGTGCCTCGCGCTGGCGGTCTTGATCGCGGCCGCGTCCGCCCTGGCGGCTTCATGTGCCCCGGTCCCGTTCCCGGCGGCCGGCGTCCCGGCTGCCCTCGCCCGGCCCGGCGGCGTCCCCTCCGGGCGGGCGTCAGGGATATCGGCCTCGGCCGGCTCAGCCGCTGTCCCGGCGCGGGCCGCCGCCAGCACCCCGCCGGCGATGAGCACGATCAGGGTCGCCAGCAGCAGCCACCACCGGGCCCGCAGGCCGACTGCCGAGGCCAGTGCCAGGCCGAGGCCGACGACGATCAGCGCGAGCGCGGGCACATCCCGGATCGCGGCGGGGCGCGGCAGCACCGGGCTGCCCGGCCGTCCGGGTGCCGCCCCGCGCAGGACCAGCGCGACCGCGCCGGAGCCGAGGACCACGGCGATCGACGCGATCGCCTGCCAGAGCGTTACGCCGGTCCCGAACAGCCGTGCCTGGGCGATCGCGAGCACCGGCACGGACGCCATCGAGATCGCAGCGGAGTACGCCAGCCGCTCCCCCAGGCCGCCCGCCGGGCGCAGGAAGCCGGCCCAGAAGTAGCCGGGCAGGACCCCGGCGGCCAGCGCCCCGAGCACGGCGCGCACCAGGTCCGCAAGCAATGACCACCACCGGTAACGGGTTGAACCGCGAACTCAAGGCCGGCTAGCCCGGCCGAGCTGATAATGCGAAGACATCCGGACCTTACACCCGCCCGGTCCTAGACTTCCGGGGTGACCATGAGCATCGGCAGCCTCGACACGGTGACCGCGCTGAGCCGCCCGGACCTGCTGGCCCCTGGCGTGGCGGCTGCGCTCGCGGCAGCCAACGGCACGCTGCCAGCTGACGACATCGGCGTTGCTGAGATCGACCCGGAACTCGCCGACACCGCCGCGTTCTGCGAGCGCTACGACGTGGCGCTGAGCGAATCCGCCAACTGCGTGGTCGTCACCGGGCGGCGCGACGGCGAGGCCAGGTTTGCCGCGTGCGTGGTCCTGGCCACGACCAGGGCCGACGTCAACGGCGTCGTCCGCCGCCAGCTTGATGTCCGCAAGGCGTCCTTCGCGACGGTGGACCTGGCCGTCGCGGAAACCGGGATGGAGTACGGCGGCATCACCCCGATCGGGCTGCCCGCGCACTGGCCGGTCTACGTGGACGCTGCGGTCGCGGCCGCACCGCGGGTCGTCGTCGGCAGCGGCGTGCGGCGGTCCAAGCTGTCGCTGCCCGGCGTGGTGCTCGGCCGCCTGCCCGGCGCCCTGGTCCTGGACGGCCTCGGCAGGTAACCGGGCCGTCCGGCCCGGAACGGGCACCGGGAATGCGGCCAGGCCAGAAGCCAGCACCCGAGAGCCCAGGACCGGAGAGCCCGGCTCCCCCGGCCCGGCAACTGCCCGCCGCGGCCGCACGCATCGCGCCGTGCTGGCCGCTCACCGAAGACGACCGCGTTAGGGCAGCCAGGACACCCTGCCGTGCACGGCCGCGTAGCCGACGAACGCGACCGTGTCGATCAGGGTGTGCGCGACGACCAGCGGGGCGACCCGGCCCCACCGCCGGTACAGGTATCCGAAGATCAGGCCCATCGCCGCGTTGCCGAGGAAACCGCCGAAGCCCTGGTACAGGTGGTAGGAGCCGCGCAGCACGGCGCCGAACACGATCGCGCGCCACGGTGTCCAGCCCAGCTGGTCCAGCCTGCGCAGCAGATAGCCAAGGACCAGGACTTCCTCGAGAATGCCGTTCTGCGCCGCGTTCAGGATCAGTATCGGGATCCGCCACCAGACCGCGGGCAGGTTCTCCGGCACGACGTCAAGGCTGATCCCGAGCTTGTACGCGACCAGGTACAGGCCAAGCCCGGTGCCGCCGATGAGGGCAGCCAGCACGGCGCCCCTGGCGGCGTCTCGGGCCGGCTGGCTGGCGTCCAGGCCCATGTCCGACGGCGTCTCGCCCGACCTGGTCATCAGGTAGATGACCAGCGCGACCGGGGCAAGTCCCTCCGCGACCCCGACGAGCTGCAGGATCAGGTCAAGCAGCGGACGGCCGGGAGCCAGCGGCCCGACCAGCAGGGCCTGCTGCTGGCGGAGCGCTTGCGGGGCGGTCAGCGACCCGATCAGCTCGATCAGCGCCCTCAGGCCACTGGCGCCTAGCGAAACGGCAAAGACTACGAAGATCTCCCAGCCAATGAGCCGCCGGGGCGGCAAGCTGAGGCCGGTTTCCTCCCGCAGAGCCACGTCAGGACTCTAGCCGCTGCGGCCAGCCGCCCCCGCCAGACTGCCGGGGCGGATTGGCCAGGTGGCGCAGGAGGGGGGTGGGTGCCTTGCTGCCCGGGCGGGCGGCTGGGCTGGGCCGGGCGGCGCCCCACGGGGAGGCAGCGGGAATTGCGCGGGGAGCAGGTGGGGCCCGCCTGGGCCGGCCGCCGGGGGCGTGGCGCCGGAGGCGGAATCTGATGTTCGGGCGGGGAGGCGGGCAATCTGAGCCAGCAAAGCGGCAGCCGAGCCCGGCTGGTCGCACCATCGGCACCCCCCCAGAAGGTGGTGGATCTGGGGATCGCAGACCTTGCAAGGTACGCGATCTCCAGATCCATCACCTTGAGAGCGGACCCGCGGAAGTCGCATGCGGTGACTGACAGGAGCACAGCGGGAGCCCCGCCGGGAGCGGCAGCCCGGGGGGCAGAAACAGCCCCGGAGGCAGAAACAGCCCCGGGAGCAGAAACAGCCCCGGGAGCAGAAACAGCCCCGGGAGCAGAAACAGCCCCGGAGGCAGAAACAGCCCCGGAGGCAGAAACAGCCCCGGAGGCAGAAACAGCCGGAGGGGCAGCGGTCAGCTGGAGGGTGCGTTGCCTGGGCACGCGGCCGGCCGCCAGGCAGCTCGCGCTGCTGGGGTGCTACCTGGCCGCCGGGATCGCGGTGACCTGGCCTCGGGCGGCGTTTCTGCCCGGCAGGGTGCCGGCCGTTCGTGACGTGAGCAGCTACATCTGGGACCTCTGGTGGGTAGCGCATCAGGCAGCGCACCTGGGCAACCCGTGGTTCACCAGCCAGATGGCGGCGCCCGTCGGAATCCAGCTCGGGTTCGACACCACCATGCCACTGGCCGGGCTGGTGATGGCGCCGCTCACGCTGGCAGCGGGCCCGGCAACCTCGTTCTTCCTGCTGACGATCGCCATGCCGGGAATGGCGTGCTACGTGATGTACCGGGCGGCGCGGCTCTGGCTGAGCCCGGCCGGTGCCATCGCGGCCGGCGGGCTGTTTGGGCTGTCGTCCATGCTGGCCTGGCAGGACTGGTATCACCTCAACATCGCCGCCGGAACGCTCTGGCTGCCGATGACAGCCGAGGCCGCCCTCCGGCTGCGACGTAGGCCTGGCCGCCGCCAGGGCATCATCCTTGGCGTTGTCATCGGCACATCGGTGCTGGTCAACCAGGAATCCGCGGTCATGGCGGCAATTCTCGCCTTGCTGTTGCTCATCCCCTGGCTGGCCGGCCAGCCGGCGCTGGCCCGGCACGGCTCCCTCTTTGTCGGCGCCCTGGTCGCCGTGATCATCGCCAGCCCTCAGCTCATCGCGATGGCGCAGCAGGCCAGGGCGGGCGGCGCCAGTGCGAGCCCGTGGCTGCTCGCGGCCGACTACGGCAGGTACGGAGCGCAGCTGCCCGGGCTGTTCGGGCCATCTCCCCGGCTCTCCAGCTTCGGGCTGTCCGGGCTGGCAGCCGCGTACCGGTACCGCCAGCCGACCGAGGGCGTGCCGACCTTCGGCCTGGCGCTGACGACCCTCGCGGTGGCCGGCCTGGCCGTGTGCTGGCGGCGCCCTGGTGCGCGGCCGCTGGCCGCGTGCTGGCTCGGCTGCGCCGCGCTGGCACTGGGCACGACGCTGTACGTCGGCAGCAGGCAATACGTGCCGCTGGCCGGTGCGTGGCACGGCGCTCGCGTGTCGCTGGCGATGCCCTATACCTGGTTCGTCCGGATTCCTGGCATGTCCGCGCTGCGCGAGGCCGACCGGCTGGCGCTGCTCGCCCTGCTCCCGGCAGCGCTGCTCGGCGGTGCCGCGGTGGACTGGCTCCGCGGCCATGCGCGGGGCGCGGCGCCGGCGGTGCTCGTGCTCACCGTGCTCCCGCTCGCCATTCTTGAGGCCGGCTGGGCTGGCCTCCCCTATCGCGGGACGATGCCTACCGCGCTGCCCGCCGTCGACCGGCTCATCGCCGCGGACCACTCACGGTCGATCATCGTGGACATCCCCTTCGGGCTGCGCGGCGGCATCCCGCTGTACGGCAACCCGATCTCGGCACGGTCGCTGCTGCTCGCGACGGCGGACGGGCACCCCCGGGCGATCTCGTATTCCTCCTGGGTGCCGCCGCCCACTGCCGCCGCGATCACCCGGCACGCGTTCTTCCGCCAGCTGATGGCGGCCCAGCACGGCCGACGCAGCGCACCAGTACAGCAGGCCGCCGCGAGGCTGGATGCCCGGGGCATGGACATCGCCTGGGTAATCGCCTGGCGGCAGCCACGGCCAGCGGTCAGCAGGTATCTGGCAGCAACCGGATTCCGCTTCCGCTACCGGGCCGACGGTGTCTCCGTCTACCGCTCCGCCTGGCGTTCCCCGCCACCCGGCAAGGCCGGATGACCCCCGCAGCAATAACAGAATGCATCCCAGAATGGGAGCTAACTGAATACCAATCTGGTATTGTATTCTCATGAGCACCCAGATCGCTGTGCGGCTGCCCGACAGCATGGTGGAGTTCCTCGACCGGCTTGTCGCCGAGGGCCAGGCGACGAGCAGGGCTTCCGTTGTCGAACGGGCCCTGGCCAGGGAGTTCCGCCGTCAGCTCGCGGCCAGGGATGCGGCCATCCTGGCCGAGGCCGGCGCGGACCACGACATGGACAGCCTGGCGGGCTATGCCGCGCGCACCCCGCTGGACGTTGACTAGTGCGGCCCATCCATGCCGCCCAGCTGGACAAGGCCCGGCCGGTCGTGGTGCTGACGAGAGAACTGGTGCGGCCGCACATGGCGCGGGTGACGGTGGCGCCCATCACCACCACCATCCGCGGCCTTTCGACCGAAATCCCGGTAGGAGCGGCCAACGGGATCGATCATGCCTGCGTTGTCAGCTGCGACAACATCGTGACAATCCCCAAGAGCGCGCTTGGACGTCAGCTCGGTTACCTGCTGCCGGCCCAGGAAGCAGCCCTTACCGCGGCAATTCACTCCGCATTCGACCTCGACTAGGCCCTCAGCACGATTCGGCTGCTCGATACCCCGCACCGGGCAGGCAAGATCTCGGGCAGTTCCGGCAGGCGGGCAGTTCCGGCAGGTCAGCGGGCAGTTCCGGCAGGCGGGCAGTTCCGGCAGGTCAGGCGGATGCAATCGGTATGCCCTGATCACCATTGGCGGGAATCCTCGCTATCGCCAGCACCGACTGGCCGAATGGCGGGCGCGCGACGATGCGCTCAAGGAAGCGGACGACGGGCACCACCAGGCGATCGTAGAACGTCATCGTCCCGCCCTCCGCCGGAGTCCTCCGCAGCAGGCTGGTGAACGCGTAGTAACAGAGCAGCCCGACCGAGTTGGCGTACCTGACATCTACCACGTCCAGCCCGGCGCTGGTCAGGGCGGCTCGCATCGAGCGCTTCGTGTATCGCCGGACATGCCCGGTCGCGATATCCACCGGGCTCATCGCGAACGGGAATGCCGGGCAGACGAGCACAACGTAGCCGCCGCGCCGGACCAGCCTGGCCATACTGCGCAGCGCCTCGACATGGTCATCGATGTGCTCAAGCACGTTGTACGCGATCAGGCAGGAATGCTCGGCCCGCTCCGTGGACGGCAGGGTGACCTGCCGCACCGTCACCTGCGGGTAGGCGGACATCTGGTGCTTGAGCTCAAGAAGCATGGCCGGATCAGCATCCGTGGCGGTAAAGCTGCTAACCAGCGGGATCCACTGCCGCGCGTAGTCACCGAGGCCGCTGCCGATCTCGATAGGGCTGTTACCGAGATAGGGCTCAGCGAAGCCGGCGAACCACTTCCGGTGATTCCGGCACTCCGCGAGCGCCACCAGCACGTCACACTGGATCTGACGGTTGCCGCGGATCTCGGGTACGCCGTCAGCTATGTCCCCCTCGGAACGCACCGTTTCCATTCGCGCTACCTTTCGCCCGCCAAAACTTCCGGCAAGGGGACAGCTTGCTGCGTGTGGGCAGACGCCGATGCTACCGGCGGTGCCGGGCCGATGCGGCCACTAAGCCGCATCGTTGTCCGCCCGCTCTAGTGCGGGCGGCGCCGGTGTCGCAGGCGTCATGGTGGATGATTCAGGCTGGCCGGGAGATAATCCCTGCGGCACAGTCACGAATCCGGGCATCGTTCGCACCCGTGACATGGCAGCCATCCGGAATACTGAAGTAACCCATGAGGAGCAGCCATGTACGAGCCGTACCCGTCCGGCGGCCAGATGCCGGAACAGCCGCCGCAGCCCGCCGCGCCCCAGCCAGTCGTGATGGCAGCCAGGCTCATGTACGTCGGCGCGGTCCTCAGCGGGATCGAACTGGTCGTCGGCCTCGCGACCATCGGCAGTCTCAAGAGCGCCATCAAGAAGGCCGATCCGACGTTCACAGCGGCCCAGTTGCACACCGCGGAGGTGGCGGCCGTCGTGTCCTCGGTGTTCATCGGGCTGCTCGCGATCGGCCTGTGGATCTGGATGGCCTGGGCAAACGGCGCCGGCAAGAGCTGGGCCCGGATAGTCGCGTCGGTGCTCTTCGGCCTCAACACCGTGTTCCTGCTGCTCTCCCTCCTCCGGCCGCATGCCAGCGTCGGCCTCGCGTTCGGATTGATCGTGTGGCTGACCGGGCTTGGCGTGGTCATCCTGCTATGGCGGGCCGAGTCGAGCGGGTTCTTCAGCGCGGTCTCCGGCAGCGGCTCGCGACCGAGCTGAGGGCAGACCGGGACGCCTGCCCCACAGGCCGCGCCGATGCCGTCAGGCGGGAGGCGACGGCAGCACCGCCGTCAGCTGCCGCCAGGCCAGTTCCGCGCCGGATGCCAGGCAGCCGTCCACGACCGCATCGGTGCCGAGCGCGCTGACCCTGACCTCCGGCAGCACCGGGGCGAGCCGCCGGAGTTCCTCGGTGACAGCGGCGGCAAACCCGGGCGCCTGGCCGATCCCGCCGCCGAGCACGACCAGTTCGGGATCCACCACGGTGACAACCGAGCAGATCGCCTTGGCCACCAGCCGCGCCTCTTGCGCCACGATCGCGGCGGCGTGCTCGTCGCCGCGGGCCGCGGCGGTGAACACCCGGCGCGCGGACACCGGCCCCCGCATGCCCGCCCGGCGGGCGGCGCGCACCACGGCGGATGCGGACGCTGAGGCCTCGAGCGCGCCCCGCCGCCTGGCGTCGACCTCGTCGGTGCCGCGGCCCTCGGAAATCGGCATGAATGCGATCTCGCCGGCGGCGCCGTGCACGCCGCGGTGCAGCCTGCCGTCCAGCACCAGTCCCATGCCGATGCCCGTGCCGATCCAGACGAACGCGAAGCTGGCGAACTCCCGGCCGTGACCATGTGCCTGCTCAGCGAGAGCGGCGGCATCAACATCATTCTCTACGACAAGATCCTGCCCGAATGCCTCCCGGAGGCCGGCCAGCACCGCCGGACGGCTCCAGCCGGCGAGCTGGCCGGTCAGTGCCATGGCGTTGCGCCGCGGGTCATATACGCCCGGGCTGCCGATGACCGTCTGAGTGACGGCCGAGCGATCCACCCCGGCTTCGGCGCACAATGCGTCGGCCAGCCGGATCAGCTCGGCCACCCGGCCGGTCATGCTCGATGCCCGTGCCCGGGCCGAGGTGTTGGCGCGGATCTCGCCGGTCAGGTCGGCCAGCGCCCCCCGCAGGTACTGCAGGCCGATGTCCAGGCCTAGCACGAACCCGGCATCGGGCCGTACCTCATACAGCCGGGCTGAGCGGCCCGGCACGCCGGTGCGCTGCCCGGCGATCCGGACCAGGCCGGAGCGCTCTACATTGACAAGCGCCAGCGAGACCGTGGGCTTCGACAACCCGGAAAGCCGCGCGAGGTCAGCGCGGGAGCAGGGACCGAGCTGCCGGATGTGGCTGAGCAGCAGCTGCTCGTTGAGGGCGCGGATGAGCTGAGGCCTCGCTGCCTGGCCGCCGTTGGGCCGACCAGGGCCAGGCATGGCGGCGGGCTCGGTGCCAGCGGCATCGATGCCCGCCGGGTCGACGCCGGAAGGCCCTTGGCCCGGCCGCGCGGCCGGGCTGACCTCCGGAACCGTCCCAGCCAGATCAGCAGCCGGAGTCGTCCCGGCCGCGCCTGAGGATGCCATCGTCACGGCCACCTCCTCTGCCATCTTCCCCCACCTCACCGCTCGGCCGTAGCAAGCAGGGCCGCCCAGCCGTTGTCACCTGGCTGGGGAGCTCGCCACCGTCCTCAGATAGTTAGGATACTGTCCTAACTATCTGAGGGGAAATCACCTCGCCCCGCTGGGCAAGGCGGGATGGCCAGAACGCCGGAAGACCGGGCAAGCAGCGGCGGGCCGGCAGGGCAGGCAGGCAGGCAGGGCAGGCAGGCAGGGCAGGCAGGCAGGCAGGGAGGCAGCCGGGGAGGCAGCGAGCCGGGCAGGCAGCGAGCCGGGCAGG